>Ga0098036_1000632_pt1 | contig 14883 bp, 17 predicted proteins | sample 4_EtaG_FD_77064 | JGI IMG/M metagenome (GOLD analysis project Ga0098036, IMG submission 77064) | Marine viral communities from the Subarctic Pacific Ocean - 4_ETSP_OMZ_AT15127 metaG | ecosystem: Environmental > Aquatic > Marine > Oceanic | place: Pacific Ocean | collected 2015-01-07 | reverse complement strand
TGTATCAAGACCAGTTTCGAGCAGCAGCAACCAAACTGAATCTCGTGCTTTGGCTCAAGCTGAAAGGTTCTTGACTTACTTTAATAGGAAAAATACCGTGTTTGAAGCATTTGTACTCGTTTGCCACGTAGGAATGGCGTATATCCCTGACAATTGTAATGAATTAAAGGATACACGAGGTCCTTATGCTACAGAAATGCTATGTAAGCAGCGAATTGTAGAAATAACAGTAGACTTACCTAAATATCTACCTAGTTATCAACCAAAAGCGTATAGATGTGACAAATTTACTACCACAAAAGACGAACCAGCGTGAAATATCACCACAACAAGAAGAATTTCTAACCAATCTGTTCGAGAATGGTGGCAATGTCACCGATGCTGCACTATCTGCAGGCTACTCAAAGGGCAGCGTAACGTGGTTAAAGACCAGTTTAGCCGATGAGATAATCAATCGCACAAAGAACATACTGTCTATGCACGCTTTTAAGGCTGCTACACGCCTAGTAACGACAATAGACAACCCCGTACCCGAAAGAGGAGACGACCTACGCTTCAGGGCTGCAGAATCGCTTTTAAACAGGGTTGGTCTGGGAAAACAGGAAACAACCAACGTAAATGTACAGGCAGTTCACGGTATTGTGTTGCTGCCACCAAAGAAAGAGGTAGTAATCGATGGCTAACAAAGTATATTCAAACGATCCCCAAGCATCAAGGTATCAGAAACCAAGAAAAGCAACGGTGTTAGAGAAGTCAATGGAGAAAAAGAAAAGAAAAGCTGATCACTATAGAATGAGAGAAATAAATAAAGATGCCTATGATCCCACAGAGCCAGTTCCAAGTGACATTTTCAAGGATGCTGAATCAAAACGACTGTACGATAGGTTAGGCAGACAAGAAAAAATGTATGGAAGATACCAAAGAAAAGATGAACGTGAAGCTTAAAAAAAGAAAGAGGTCGTAATCGGTGGGGATATATAATAAAAAACAACAAGTACGAACAATCCTAAATAAAAAGACTGGTGAGTCTAAAGTTTTTAAAAGTTCTGGTGTAGATGCAAAAGGTCTACATTATTTTACTTCATCAGATAGTGCTAAAATAGAAAAGTTCCTGACAGGAAACAACCCGTCAGCAAAAACTGGATTACCTACAACTACAGATAAAAAAGGTAACATTCTTGTAGCAAAACCAAAAAGCTTTGCGAGTGCTGCAGAACGTGAAGGCCCTATAACAAAGATACAACAACCGATGCTTATAAGTAAAGATGCAATTCGTAAAGACCTTAAAAAAAGATATTACAACTCACCAAAGAAGAGGTAATTATAGATGGCTAAAAAAAACAAAATGTATTCAAATGATCCTCAAGCATCGAGATATCAACAACCACGTAAAGCAGGCAGTGGGGATGCTTTAATGAACACAGCAGGAGTATTGCTAGGGGCAGGTGGAGCATACGTAGGTAAAACTTACTATGATTTATTTAAAACTCAAGCTGAACTTATGAAAGGTGGTAAGGGGCATAAGGTTAAGAGTAAACCTAGAATGGGAGTCAACCCTAAAGACCTTTCAATAAAAGGTGGTTCAGGACCTAAAGGTAAACGCCTTAAAAGAATATAGATGACCGATGCACCAAAGAGGGGTCGCCCTAAGAAAGACCCCGAAGCACCAAAGCAAAGATATTTTCTGTCCAGAGCCGAACAAGCCAGACGACAGACACAAAAGAGGTTACGTGATGCTAAGAAACGTGCAGACAAAGTAACCAAAGTAGCAGAAAGTAAAAGAAGATATGCCAGAAAGCTTGAAGAGAAAGTTGGTAAAGTTGAGAAAGCTCTTAAGGGAGATGCAACTACCGTTATCGATACAGGGGAGTTGGCAAGCCTTCCTCCACCTGTGCAAGAAATTGTCGGCAATCGGGAAATCGTGTTTCAACCGAATGAAGGACCTCAAGAAGAGTTTTTGTCATCGGGTGAAAGAGATGTTCTCTATGGAGGTGCTGCTGGTGGGGGAAAATCTTTCGCCTTGTTGGCAGACCCCCTTCGTTATTGCACTAATCCTAATCATAGGGGTCTTCTTCTTAGGCGTACTCTTGACGAACTTACTGAGTTAATAGACAAATCCCGTCAACTGTACCCCAAAGCGTTTCCCGGTGCAAAGTTTAGGGAGTCAAAGTCAACGTGGCACTTCCCATCTGGAGCAACAATCTGGTTTACCTATCTAGACAAAGACAAAGATGTAACCCGATTTCAAGGACAAGCTTTCAACTGGATCGGGATAGACGAAATAACCCAATACCCAACACCCTACGTGTGGGATTACCTGAGATCAAGACTGAGAAGCACCGATCCCGAACTACAACAAAGTTTGTATATGAGGTGTACAGCGAATCCGGGTGGAATCGGTGGGTGGTGGATTAAGAAGATGTACATTGACGTAGGTGAACACAACAAACCGTTCCCTGCAGCAGATGTCGAAACAGGTAGACCGTTCACGTGGCCGCAAGGACACGAAAAGGAAGGTCAACCTTTGTTCTATCGTAGGTTCATTCCTGCGAGACTAACAGACAACCCGTTCCTTATGGCAGATGGACAATATGAAGCGATGCTTCGTTCACTACCAGAGATAGAACGGAAAAGATTACTTGACGGGGATTGGGATGTAGCCGATGGTGCAGCCTTCCCAGAATTTAGCAGGGTTAAACATGTTGTGGAGAGCTTCCAATTGCCAACTAACTGGCCCCGTATCAGGGCGGCTGACTACGGGTATGCGAGTCCTTCTTGCGTTCTTTGGGGTGCTATTGATTGGGATAATAATATCTGGATTTATCGGGAGTTATACGTAAAACAGTTGACAGCAGAACAATTAGCCGATAGAATACTAGAAGCAGAGCAACTCGACCCTCTCCCTCACTACACAGTACTTGATGCTTCTTGTTGGAACAAGACAGGGTTTGGTCCTTCCATAGCAGAAACAATGATGAGATGTGGTGTTCGTTGGACACCATCTGATCGTAACAGAATACAAGGTAAGATGGAAATACATCGTAGGCTTGCAGATGACCCAAGAACAAATGAACCGAGATTACGAGTGTTTTCTAATTGTAGCAACACTATCAAGCAATTGGCAGCAATTCCTCTTTCCAAGACTAACAGCGAAGACGTAGATACTAAAGCAGAAGATCACGCATACGATGCACTGCGATATATGTTGATGACAAGAATGACAGGGTATGCAGCAATTCACGAAACGCTTAATGGCATTAAGGCTCAAGTCTATCAGGTACAAAATGAAACATTTGGATATTAAATAAATGGCAGAAATAACAAAAGATTCCACCTTAAGAGAAGTTTTAACTTCTTATGCAAACAAAAATAAAAGAGGTTCTAGTTTTGTCACAGAAGGCGTAAAGCTATTTAAGGATATTGCTGATAAAAAAGGATCGGCTCTTCAATTATTTACTCCTGATAAAAACGGAAAAACATTACTTAATAGAACACTGACTAGTATAGATGTAGATTCTGTAGGACTAAAACAACCTATGCAAAACTTGCGTCAAGTTGGTCTATCGTTAAAGTCTATAATACCAGAGTCTAGTGATCTGTATAATTTTTTACCTGATAAAGAAAGTAACAGCGAAAAAAACTTAAAGATATTTGGAATTGAAGAGCCTGCTAAAGCTAAATCTTTAGTATCTCTTAAAGTAAATTCTGAAACAATGAACGAATTGTTTTCTAAGATTCAAGAGTTTAAGTTAGACCCTAAGACAGAAGCCATAGCTGATGCTATGTTATTTAATTTAAATACAGGATTAAGACCTAACGCTGCAGCAGGATTAAAAGTGGGAGGAGTTTACTTTCCTGAAAGTGGTGCTATATACATTGATGCTGAAACTAAAGGAGCAAAAGGAAGAAGAATAAATGTTCCTTTAAGTCCTCTTGCAGATTCCATTCTTCAAAAGCGTATCGCTGATGGCAAGGTAGTCAACGATCAATTTTTTGTAAAGCCTGATGGTAAAGTTGTAACATCAAGCGATATGACTAATTTATTAAAGAAGATAAAGATAAAAGATATCTTGTTTGATGCTTCTACAAATAAATATTATGATAGCCTAGCTCCAGATGGTAAAGATGTTCCCGGAAAAAGAGGATCAAGTCTTTTTAGAAATATACACACAAAGATAGGTCAAAAATCAGGAGTTGCTTTTGAGAGAATAGCCTATCTACAAGGTAGAAGTCTTGTATCTGCTGCACAAGGATCAGTCGGAGAAGTTGTAACTTACGCTACAGACTTTCCCGGAGACATTGACCCAAAAGGTTTTGATGCACAGCAAGCAAGTAAAATAAGTTCAATCTTTCAGCCTTCTTTAGAAAAATATAACTACGATATATCAGGAAAAACTGCTAGAATAACAAAAGCAACAAAAGGATTTGAAAATTATTTTGATGCACCTGTTCTCGATCAATCTGCTACTATTGAAGGTACATTTACAGATGTAACCGACAAAAAAGCAATGAGTTTTGAAGATTTTAGCGAAGAAGAAATAGCTGAGTTAAATAAAGCTGGCATTAAAGATAATAGACCACCAGAAAAAAAGGCTTTAACAAGAATACAAAAGTTAAAACGGGGTGTGACTAAGGCAGCCACATCTAAAACAGGAAAAGCCGTTCTTACTGCTGCTGGGATAGCAGCATCGAATATCGCCAAGTCATCTCCTCTCGTTGCAGGTGGATTAGAATACCAAATGTCTAAAGACGAAGGCAAAGGTGAATTTGAATCTGGAGTAAGAGGACTTGCAGAAGCAGCTAATCCTCTACCAATTGGAATTAGAGAATTTGAACAAGCTGGAGAATTTGTAGCTGAAAAAGCTAGAGATGATTCTTCAATAAGTGATAGTGGGTCTTTCTTAGATGCACTTACAGGCTCGTTAACAGGGCAATCATTGAATCTATCTGGAGGTTATGCTTCTGGGGGATTTGTAAACAAGGCAGAATAGGAGACAACTATGCCAGACAATAACTACAACTACGGACCTTCATATGTAATGAACTCCGATAAAACAGCTTACAACGCACCAGATGCACCTTTAACTCGTGAAGGTAAAGACTTTGACACAAAGATGGGTAACTACGATTTGCAATCTGATATGCCAAAGAAACAGTCTAAACCAACTGTTGAAGCTTCTTTCAACACAATGGCTGACAATAAAAACTACTTCTAAGTAAGGTAAATACATGTCTGATAATTTTCTTCAACCTGAAGATGATACTGGCGTACCTATAGCTAATCCATCCGAGCAAATGCCCGGACTAGCAGGCTACGTAAAAAAGAAGTTTGAGGATTCTGAAAATGGGAGACGTACCCATGAACACAGATGGCTACAATCTTTTAAAAACTTCAGGGGTATCTACGATTCAACGACACAGTATCGTGATTCTGAACGTTCCAAAGTTTTCATTAAAATAACCAAAACTAAGGTTCTTGCAGCGTATGGGCAAATAGTAGATATTCTGTTTGCTAATAAAAAGTTCCCAGTGGTTGTTGAACCTACTCCTATGCCAGAAGGTATAGAAGAGTTTGCTCACATGAAGACACCTCTTGATGAAGATCAACCAGTAGACCCATATGGGTTTGAAGGAGATGGAAGAGAAGTTCCACCCGGAGCATTACAGGCTGATCAACCTCACAAACTTGGAAGTTATGATAAAGAATTTCCAGACATGTTAGTTAAAGGTCCTGCTAAAATGGCAGAACCTCAAGTTAAACCTGCGCAGAAGATGGCACTACGGATGGAGAAGTGTATTCACGATCAGCTTCTCGATACTAATGCAGTCAGTGTGTTTAGGCAAGCTATTTTTGAAGCATCTTTGTTAGGTACGGGAATCATTAAAGGACCATTTAATTTCTACAAAAAAGTTCACAAGTGGGAAAGAGATGAAAACGGGCAAAGAAACTATGTTCCCTACGAAAAAGTTGTACCTCGCATAGAATATGTATCTGTGTGGGATTTTCACCCTGATCCATCGGCAACAAGTATCGAAGACTGTGAGTACGTAATACAAAGACATCGTATGAACCGTCAACAACTTCGTGGTTTGATACAAAGACCGTACTTTGACGCAGAAGCAATTGAAGAGTGTCTTTCTAAAGGTGCAAATTATGAAGATAAATATTATGAAGACACTATTCGTGAAGATGAAACTGAGCCACATGTTTTAGAAAACAGATTTGAAGTTCTTGAATACTGGGGAGTTATCGACAAAAAGTATGCTAACGAAGTGGGCATGGATGGCGTTAATGAAATGTCAGAATTTGATCAGGTACAAGTAAATGTGTGGGTGTGTGGCAACATGGTTATTCGTTGTGTAGCAAATCCGTTTACTCCTGCTAGAATACCTTTTCAAGCATTTCCATTTGAAATCAATCCTTATCAATTGTGGGGAGTTGGTGTTGCAGAGAACATGGAAGATGCACAGCTACTTATGAATGGTCACGTAAGAATGGCTATTGATAACTTAGCACTTGCAGGTAATCTTGTATTTGATGTAGACGAAGCAAGCTTAGTTCCCGGACAGAACATGGACATATTTCCCGGAAAAATATTCCGAAGACAGTCGGGCGTAACAGGAACTGCAATCAATGGTCTTAAGTTTCCAAACACTGCAGGCGAGAATATACAGATGTATCAGATATCTCGACAACTTGCAGATGAAGAGACGGGCATACCATCAATTATGCACGGACAAACTGGAGTAACAGGAACAGGTAGAACTGCAGCAGGTTTATCAATGTTAATGGGTTCTGCAGGTCTTGCCATGAAGACAGTTATAAAAAATATAGATGATAACTTATTAAAACCAATTGGTGAAGCGTATTTTCAGTGGAACATGCAGTTTAATGAAAATGTGGATGACATAGAGGGTGATCTGGAGATTAAACCTCGTGGGGTAGCAGCAGTAATGCAAAAAGAAGTGAGAAGTCAGCGTTTGACATCTTTACTACAGACGGTAGCAAACCCTATGCTTGCACCATTTATTAAAATACCGAATTTAATGAAAGAATTAGCAATAGCTCAAGATATTGATCCTGATAGCTTAGTTAATGATGCAAATGAAGCTCAAATATATGCAGAAATGCTGAAAGGAATGATGCCAGATGCTCAACAAGGAACAGGCGAGGGTGCTAACCCCAATAATCAACAGCAAGGAATGGGTCAACCTAGTGGAGTATCTCAACGACCTGAAGGAACTGACAATCAAGGGTCTGGTAACGGCACAATCGGAGTCGGAGCTACGCCAACTGCAGGGGAAGCTGGCTTTACTGGAAATGCTCCTCAACTTGAAGAATAGTCATGGAGACGTTATAAAGAATGTCTAGTATATTTGACACTTTAGATTTTGCTAGTGATTTTTTTGGGCAACCCGATAGAAATAAACAAAAAGTATCACGAAGAGAATACAGAACGGGATACATTGATTATTATGATCAATCACTAGATGCTACAGGCATTAAAGCAGATTTGTCAAGAAGGTCGCCTACAGATAGTAAAGAAGAAGAAAGTAAACAAGTTAGTGTAAATCAAGTTGGTGTTACTGATAGTGGGGATGATGATCCTATGTCAATATCCAATTTAACAAATTTATCGGCAGGTTTTGATAGTAATTTAAATAGCTCATCTTCTATATTAGATTTAGAAAATAATTTTATAGATTACAACACATCCTTACAAAATGCAGGTTTTAAAGATAGAAGTGACAGTTTCCTAAATAAAAACTTTGGAATATCACTTGCTGCCGTTCCTCAAAGTGGAAAAGAAGCAAAAGAAGATGTAAAATCACTAGCTTCTAAAAGAGGATTAACTTCCTTACTTAAATCGGGTGCTAAAAGAGGTTTAGCATATCTGGGAATGAGTCCAATTATAACAGGTGGAGCAACAGGATTTGTTACAGGTAAAACATTAAGTGATCCACTTGGAAACCCATCATACAGACCAGATCATTCAATTTTAGGCACAGTTATGGACATAAACTATTCCATACAAAGTAACAATATTAGTCAAAGTATGGCTGCAATAAACGCAAATAATGTAACAGGATATAGAGGTGCTAAATCACCTACTGGATTTTTTGGTTATATAGGGGGTCAACTTGTAAGCAGGGCCCCGAATGGTAAATCCTATACTGGTGTAAATGCTGAGTATGGAAGAATGGCTGAAGCTTTTAGTAAAGGCTATGCTCCTTTAGGGTATAATGTTGACAGTGAGTCAGGACAACACTCTATTGCATCTAGGACAGGAGCATTTAGGGGTTACGATGAAAGAGGATATCACGTTAGTGGAAATCAATTTTCAAAAGCAGGATCAATGTCAGATGTCAGAGTTACAGCAGAAACATATTTTGGAAAAGGTGCAGGTAGAGAAGAAGATAAAAAGGTTATAGAAGCTCTTCAAAGAGTAAGAAGTCAATACAATTTCTTTGGTCGTCTTAAAGATACTGTAAAGAATCCAGTAACTCTTTCTCAAGTATTAGCCGAGAAAGCCAGCACTGGATCATATGACAACAAGTATACTAAAGGGTCTGATTTAGGAGATGCTGCAGATTCAGTAGGATCAACAGGAGATTTAGGTGGAGCTACGAGTGCAGGATATTCAACTCCTTCTGCTGTAGCATCAGCTTCTAGTTTTGATGATGGTGGAGAACATGACCATTCTCCTAGTGGTGACTCTGACAGTGGTCTGGGAGATCAGGGTGGAGTAGGAGGAGGTTATACTGCCAAAGGTGGATTTATTGGAAGTAAAAAGAACTTTGCACTAGGTGGCAGAGGAGATGCCGAACCTGCAGGATTTATTGGAGGACCCCCAGAGAAATTTAACAAACAAACAACTATCGCAGATGATATACCCCTAACAGTAAAAGATGGTACATTTGTAATTAATGCTCCTGCTGTAGAAAATGAAGGATCATTAAGTATACAGAAAATGTTAGCTGAAGGCTACGAAAAAGCCATGACTAGGGATATAGGGGTTGACAAAAATTTTAGAATTGGTAAAATACCAAGTAAAGAAGAATTAGATATACAAATCTCTCGTGGTGAAGTAGTAGTTCCACCACATGTAGCAAAAGTTATAGGCTACGACAAACTAGAAAAAATCAACAACAAAGGTAAGCGTGAAGTAGAACGCAGACAAAAAGCTGGTGATCAGGAGAAGGTACAAGCTGGTCAAGGTTTTGCCGCAAAAGGTGGTGTATTTACCATAGACAAGGTTGCCGATTCCTACAAAGAAAAATACGCAACTCCACAACTAGCAAGACAAGCAACTATGAAACTTGCTAAAAAAATGCCACTAGCTGATGCTTTAGCCATACTTATATGGGGGGAAGCTAAAAATTTAGGGGATGAAGGACTTGAGGGTGCGGCTCACGTTTTAATAAATAGAGCAAACGCAGAAAAGTATCCGGGTTTTGGTAAAAGCATATATGAAGAATTGACAAGAACCTATGAAGGTGCAAAGGGCGAAAGAATTTTTCAGTTTAATGCACTTGAACCTACAAAATTTAGAGAGACTATTAAAAAATTTAAAAAAGATAATGATACGTATCTTAGAGTAAGAAACATTGCTGAAGAAGTTATGGCAGGTGCTAGAAAAGATTTTACAAACAACGCTTTGTTTTTTTATAATCCCTTTACTTCAGGAAGTGATTGGTACAAAGAACAAGTAAGCAAAAAACACTTTAAAGAAACATATAGAACAGTAAATCCTAAAAACAAAAAAGCTTTACATGTGTATCACGTACCATCTGATTTTAAGATGGATACAATTTTAGGTGCAGAAAAAATTACTCCTGAACAATTTAAACCTTCAACCCCGATACCTAACGAAGTAACATTACCTATGAAACGACCTAAAGAGGTAGAAGATCGTAGTGATGATGGAGGTTTTTTAGATTATCTTAAAAAATTATTTTAAGAATTAGTCAGCTACCCAGTAATATCACTGGCCCTGACATCCGAAGCAGCTACCCACAGCCATGTGGCACTGCAATAAATGAGGTAAATACAATGGCAACACAAGTAAAAGGTGCGAGAGCAAACAAACCAAATGACTCCTTTGGAGTAGTTAATAATCCAAATCTTTACAAAAACAAATATCGTGAAGAGGTGGATAAAGAAGACGATAATGAAGAAGAAGTACAAGCTCAAGACCCCACTGAAGAGGTGGCTACTCAAGAGGAAAGTACAAGTTTCGTAGAAACAAAACAACCAGAAGGACACGATTACAAAAAACGTTATGATGATTTAAAAAAACATTATGATGCTAAACTTGATGAGTTTAAAAGTGAACGTGAACAAATGGTTAGTGAGATAAAAGCAATTAAAGATAACATGCAAAGTTTACCACAAGGAACTGTTGCTCCAAAATCTGCAGAAGAACTTCAAGAGTTTAAAGAAAAATATCCTGATGTCTTCGAGGTGGTGGAAACTGTTTCTGGTTTAAAAACTGAACAGACGGTTGCTAGTCTACGAGAAGAAATTCAAGTCGTTAAAGAGAGGGAAAAGACTCTTAAGAAAGAGAAAGCATACGAAGAATTACTTCGTTTACACCCTGATTTTGGTGAGTTAAAAAGCAATGAAAAGTTTATTGCATGGCTCGATGATCAACCTGAACAACTTAGTAATGGTATTTATAAAAACAATACTGATGCTACGTGGGCAAGCAAGATCGTATCTCTTTACAAAGCAGAGATGGGCATATCTACTAAAAAACCTACTAAATCTAATCGAACAGATGCGGCAGCTACAGTTACTAAAACTCAACCTAAAGAAGTTGCTACAACTGATCAAAAAGGGAAGATTTGGAAAATGTCCGACATCGCCAAGCTGAAAGCGTGGGAGTTTGAAAAACTTGAAAAAGAAATAGACTTAGCACGAGCAGAAGGGCGAATAACTCAATAACTAACCTCAAATAGAGGAAGGATAAGAAAATGGCTTTTGATACAGCTGCAGGGTACGCTAACTTACCGTCAGGTAACTTTGCTCCCTCAATTTTTAGCCAAAAAGTTCTTAAGTTCTTCCGTAGAGCTTCGGTTGCAGAAGATATTACGAATACCGACTATACTGGCGAAATTGAAAACTTTGGCGACACTGTTAACATCATAAAAGAACCAACACTTACTGTGTCAGCGTACACAAGAGGTTCTGTAGTTAACGCACAAGACTTGGCAGACGATCAGATTACAATGACCGTTGACCAAGCAAATGCTTTCGCATTTAAAATAGATGACATCGAAGAAAGACATTCACATGTCAACTTTGAAGCATTAGCAACTTCTTCAGGTGCTTTTGCTCTAAAGAGAAAATTTGATGCCAACATACTACAGGCTATGTCAGACGGTGCAGGTATTGCTGGTGCTGACGATGCAAGTTTATCAGGTGGATTAACAACTACTAATTCAGCTTTAGGTACAGCATCTGCTCCTATTAACGTAGAAACAGATGATGCAGGTATCAACCTCATGCTATTAATGGCTAGAGTGCTTGATGACCAATCTGTACCAGAAGAGAACAGATGGTTTGTTGCTCCTCCAATCTTCTACGAGAAGATGTTTCAAGCAGGTAACAAGATGGCAGAAGTACAGGTAACTGGCGATGCGTCTTCAAACCTAAGAAACGGACTTGCAACTCCGGGTACACTTGCAGGATTTAGATGCTACAAGTCTACTGCATTAAATAGTACAGCAGGTACTGACCAAGTAACATTATCAGGTGTCGCTACAGACGCTTCTGAGAACGTTATCATGGCAGGACATATCTCTAGTACTTCTACAGCGTCTCACATCGCAAAGACTGAAGTGGTACGTTCAACTGAATCATTCTCTGATGTCGTTAGAGGACTACACGTTTTTGGTAGAAAAGTTTTAAGACCAGAAGCAATAGTTCGTGGCGTCATAGACTTTGCGTAAGGGGGATTAATTAATGACTACTTATAATCATACCATTACTGGTGGTGGAACTGTAGGACATCCGGGCAATGTGCCGAGACCTTACATGGTTCAATCTAGAATCTTTGACGCAGCCGATCAGAACCTTTCTGCAAATGACGTTGTACAGATGATCGATGTGCCAGATAACACAATTGTTATCGGTGGATGTCTTGACGTTCTTGAAGCAGGTGGATCAGGTCTAACCTACGATGTTGGTTTAAGTACTGACATTGATGCGTTTGCTGATGGTGTTGATGGTAATGCTGATGCGATATACCAATTTAGTTTAAAAGCTTCAGGTATAAACACAGTTATTGCCGCTGATGCAATTCAAGTTAAAGCATTAGGTGCAGGCGTTACTGCAGGTCGTTTTAGAGTCATAGCAATTATGTGTGACATTGGAACAGGTCCAAAGCAGACTGCTAGTGTAACAACTGGTACGTAACAACTAACTTCGGGAGGGCAGGGCAACTTGCCCTCTTGACAATTATGAGGTAACAATGTCTGAAAAAGGTACAATGAAAGGTCACACCATTAAAGGTGGTCATAAACGCCCAACTAAGTCGGGTGCAGGTATGACTAAAAAAGGTGTAGCTAAGTACAGGAGGGATAATCCCGGATCAAAGCTCAAGACAGCAGTTACAGGTAAAGTAAAGAAAGGTAGCAAGGCTGCCAAACGTAGAAAGTCCTATTGTGCAAGAAGTGCAGGGCAAATGAAAAAGTTTCCTAAAGCGGCAAAAAATCCTAACAGTCGTTTAAGACAGGCAAGAAGAAGGTGGAAATGTTAGCAACAATTAATTTTACAATGTTTAGAATACTAAACAAAATAAGCAATAAATTCTACAGACAATACGTAAAACAATTACATAAGTCACAAGGGAGAATTTAATGGAAAATATGGTATTAGATGCGTGGAATGATTTATCTTATATAGAAGGTGCGTTATTTACTGCGTGGTTATTTATTTTGTATTATGGTAAAGTGTGGATTGACAGTAAATTTACCAAGAGGGAATGTAGATGCTCACAGCGTTAATAGGACCTATAGCCAATCTTGCAGGTTCTTGGATGAACAGCAAGGTAGAGAAAGTAAAAGCTGACGGTCAAGCTAAAGTAGCACAAGCTAGAGCTAAAGCAGTTGTTGCAGAGAAAGTGGCAACAGGAGAAGTTGCATGGGAGAAGTCTATGGCTGACGCTACGGACAACTCGTGGAAAGACGAATTTGCTTTGGTTGTTTTGCTTTTGCCTGCAATACTAGTCTTTATCCCGTCATTTACAGAATATGTACGAACAGGCTTTGAAGTGCTTAATACTTTGCCTGATTGGTATCAGTACCTTTTATTTATAGCTGTAAGTAGCTCATTTGGAATAAAAGGTGTAGGACAAGCAATGAAACTAATGGGGAAGAAATAATGAAAGGCGTAAAACACTATTTAAAAAACGGAACGTTGTACACAGGTTCAACACACAAAATGAAGGATGGCACTTTGCACAGTGGTAAAAACCATACCAAATCAAGTAAAGCTTTGTTCCACATGAAAGATTTATCTAAAACAGCACAAGCTAAAGCAAAGAAAGCGAAGGCATAACATGACAAAAAAGAAAAGTGGCTCTAAACCAAAAAATGCTGCATTGTATTCTAGAGTAAAATCAGAAGCAAAAAAGAAATTTAAGGTCTATCCTAGTGCATATGCAAACGCATGGCTTGTGCGAACCTACAAGAAGCGTGGTGGCACTTACGCATGAGTTTAACCAAATGGTTTAAAGAAGATTGGCGAGATGTTAAGACAGGCAAGAAGTGTGGTCGTTCTGGTAAAGAAAAAAAGAAAAGACCTTACCCTGCATGTAGACCAAAAGCAGTAGCTAGTAGAATAAGCAAACAAGAAGCTAAAAAGAAAACAGGACCTAAAGCAGTTAAGTGGTCTGTTACTGCGTCAGGTAGAAAACGTAAGACAACAAGGAAAAAAGCGTGACATCATCAAGCTACAGTAATCCTACTAGAAAAGTTAATCTTGATTTAAGAAAAATAAATAAATCAAAGGTAAAAGGTAAAGTACAATATGATGTTCGTAAAACTACAGACGCAGGATCATTAGTACCTCGTTCAAATAAAAATAAACAAATGATAGATGAAGTATACAAACCTAGATATAAAAATCAAGAAACATCTAAAACACTATCTGGTAATGTATCTTTTCCATTAGGCCCTTTGCAGGGAACTATATATGGTGCTAGAACTAGAAACAAAAGAAAATACACAGAGGGTGATATTTTTGGTTCTTATGAAAACACTTGGAAAAATATAGAAAATCAGTTAGGTGCAGAACTAGGATATGAAATTAACGAAAAAAATAGAATAGGCATAGACATAAACAAACAATTTTTTACAGGTCAAAAAGGTAGTAAATCTAATGTACGATTAAACTGGAACGCAGAAGTAGCAGGAGGTTTTTTAGATGTAACTTTTAGTGGTTCAGATAGAAATAAACAAGGTAAAGCACTACAACTTAAATACAATATACCAACAGACACACTTATGAGGTTTTTCAAATGAAATATGATCGTGATGAACTAGTTAAGATGATAGCTATCCACGAAGGGATAGTTCTTAATGTTTACCAAGATCATTTGGGAATAGATACGGTAGGAATTGGGCGTAATCTACAGGACAGAGGTATTACGGATGGAGAGCTACTGTTTATAAACAAAACTATTGATGATGTTTACGATAATGGTCTTACAGAAGAAGAAGCCTATTATCTTTGTATGAATGACATAGCAATCGTAGAAAAAGAATTACTTCAAAATAAACCAATAGTAAATCAATTAGATGCTGTTAGACAAATGGTTCTTGTAGACATGGCATTTAATATGGGTGTTCCAAGATTAATGAAATTTTTAAATATGT
>Ga0098036_1000630_pt1 | contig 14960 bp, 17 predicted proteins | sample 4_EtaG_FD_77064 | JGI IMG/M metagenome (GOLD analysis project Ga0098036, IMG submission 77064) | Marine viral communities from the Subarctic Pacific Ocean - 4_ETSP_OMZ_AT15127 metaG | ecosystem: Environmental > Aquatic > Marine > Oceanic | place: Pacific Ocean | collected 2015-01-07 | reverse complement strand
GAACCTGACTTGGCTACCAAGCTCGTGGCGCTGCACATCAGAGACGCCAGCATGAAAGGGCGCTACCGATGACGCGCTACATCACAATCGCGCACCAGCAACCATCTCGAAACTTGTTCGATCGATGGATTCTCACACCGCAGGCGCAGGAGTCAGCGAAGAAGCTCCGCATGACAACCCGCCGATTTCTGCAGATGCATGTGGACATGGCAGACAATGATGAGGTCTGGCTGTTTCACCGTCGTGTGACCGATAATGCCTATGACCTAGTTGTTGCTCCCAAGCGGCGCGCTTATCTGTACTGATCGTGCTTGCGCAGCACTGCCTCTAAGTCAGCAGCAAACGCAGCCGCCTTGTCGCCAGTAAAGTCAGCTATAAGGTCAAATGACCAGCTCAGTGATTCCCCGTCGTCAAGCAAGACAACGTCCCACCCCTCTTCTCCCTCGTCGTGTACTCTAATTTCCATAAAAAAACCTCTCTCGTTAGGCACATATTTTTGCGCAAACGAGAGAGGCTGTGTAGTTGGTAAATTTTACCAACAAATTTCAATTTTGCATTTTTGCCGTGTCAGTCTTGAGGTAAATCTTTAACACTCCCCTACTTAATCGGCGTATTTTTAAAAACGTCATGCAAGATAATCGATTGCCCAAAACGCAGAAACTCACTGCCACTTACCAGATCATACACTTGATCAGCCATTAGCTTTTGCGATGGCAAACTCGGCACCAATTCGCTATCAACGAACCCGCCTTCTTGCGCGGCGTTAATGATCTTGCTGACAGTTTGCCTCGTCAGGCCCGTGTTTTTCGCTATCGAATTGATTGAAGGCTGCAACTCCTCAAGCACAGCGAAGACGAGATCCAGAGCAACCACGATGCGGTTCGATGACCCGTACCAAAATCGTAGCTCATCGCTGTCTGTTCTTTTTTTGTTGGTCTCAAAATCACGACGAAACTGCATGATATGATTGTGGGCGCGCAGCCAGTTGTGAATCAGGGACTGCTTATTGGTCGCACGCGCGACCCGTCGATTTTCATTATGACTGTCCGATACAAAAAACGGACCTTCGGTTATTAGCTCGACCGTCTGACGCTCGCGTTCTTTTTCAAACTTTAAAATCTTCTCTTTACTCATATTTCTACCCTCCGAATGCGGTTGAAAGTTTAGCGCTGATATTTCCAGCGCGTCTAGCCTCGGGCAACCAATGCCCGTACTGCCTCAAAGTGAATGAAATGTTGCTGTGGCCCATAAGCTGCGTCACGACGGCATCGCCCAGCTCGGCGTCGAACAGCAGCACTGAGGCAAAGAAGTGACGCAGGTCGTGCCACCGAATGACCTCGACGCCTGCCGCCTTGCAAGCTGGCGTCAAACCTCGCACGCGCAAATTGTTCACATCATGGATTCCGCCTGCTGCCGTCGGGAACACGAGGTTTTTAGACCGCTGCTCGATCGGCTGCGCTAATTTCCACGCGCGTAGGTCCGACAGCAGCGTGTCCGCAATCTCTACCGTGCGGTGTCCACCTTCCGTTTTTGGCTCGCCAATTGAACGATCTGCTTTGACCGCTTTGTTGACGCGCACGAGACCGGCATCAAAGTCGATATCGTCCCAAGTCAGCGCGAGCTGCTCGCCTGCGCGCAACCCAGTGTAGGCGGCAAAAGTAATTGCTAGGCGATAGCGAGGCGCTGCGTGGTCAATGATAGCAGAGACTGCCTGCTTGCTGATGCGATCGACCGCGCGCGCAGCCAGCTTCGGCCTCTTCGGCAACCGCACCAGCGCTGGGTTCGTCACGAGGATTTCGCTTTCGACCGCCCAGCGCATAAAGTGCTTGAGCGTGCCGTATTTTTTCTTGGCAGTCTCGTGCTTATTGATTGTCCAAAGCTGCGGAATCAGGCTGTTCTTAACGTACCCGATTGAGATATCTGCGAGGCGCGTCTCAGCGACCGGCTTGTTGACGTGCGTCAGGCCAGCAATCACACGCAGCGCTTGGCGCTTGTACTTGACCTGAGTTTCGGCAAGCTCACCACGCAGGGCGCGCTGGTACTCGTGCGTCAGATACATCTCGACGGCATCACTAAAAACTGGCGTGCGCGCTACGTTGGTATAGGCGCCGAGCCTCTCATGCTCCGCTTGCACCTTGCGCAGATGTGCTTGCGCTTTGCGCTTGCCTGCTGGAGTCTTCGGAAACTTCCTCTCGCCACCGCCGAGCGAACGTGCGTCGGCGACATGATGAGTGTTCGTCGTGCGGATCTTCATCGTGCAGCCCTCCGCTCGTCGTCTTTGACGATCATGTAGGTCTGCTGGGGCGCTGCGTTGCGCTCGGCGGCGAGCATCGCCGCTGCGGCATCGCGGTCGCGAAAGGCCCACTTCACAGCGGCGACGTCGTCGTTGTCGGCGACGACTACGAGGTAGCGTGTGTTGTTCATCATCTCTCTCCTGTTGGTGCCGGGGCCGAAGCCCCGGCTGTTGATTAGAGCAGAGTGCGGATGTTATCTGGGATGCTCGGATCGTCTTCTGAGCAACCGCTGCGGATGGCGGAAGCGTAAAAAGCGGCTTCTGCCTCTTCGGCCTCAAACGCCGCTGACCCGTAAGTGGTGCGCCAAAAAACCCAACGCGCCTCGTCGATTGACCCGGCGTCCCGCACCTTATAAGCGGTAGCCTTTGCCGCTTCCTCGCCGTCAAACGCATGACAAAGAATGAAATTACTACCCGCTGCGGTGGAGGCGACGACTGAATAATGTCCGTTGCCTTGCGTATCGACCGCGTATGCGTCTGTGATTTGTGTGCGTTCCATCTTTTCTCTCCGTTTGGTTTCTCGTCCTGTTCAATACATATAGTAATTCTATTTTACTATATCAACAACAAAATGACATTCGGCCTATTTTGCGACTGACAAATTTTGGGAGAGAAAACGCGGCGATTTTGCGACGGGGCCAAAAAAAATGACCTAGCATTTCTGCTAAGTCATTGAAATTATTGGCGCGCCCGGCAGGATTCGAACCTGCGACATTCGGCTTAGAAGTACCTTCTCGTCGAAAACACAACGCCAATAAAATCAGCGACTTAGTCGCTTGCACCGCAGAAATCTGCCGATCTCCGCCAGTGCAAAAAGGTTAATCGATGCGCATCGATTTGCAAACAATTATTTTTTTGATGCGTCGATTTTGCGACGGTCGCATTAAAATGCGAATGTCACGGCGCTGAGACTTTCGTGTTCGATGTCTGCTTCATGCAGCCGCGCGATCGGCAGCTTAAAGGTGAGCTGCTCGCACACACGAGCTACCGGCACAAAGACTGACCGCCGAAGATCTAGCGCGGTGAACGCTACCACATCACAGTCGGCAATGGTCAATGGGCGCTTCTGCTTTCCGACTGAGCAGCTCCATTGGTACTGACGCGGCACGAATGGCTTCTTCGTTGCCTTCACTTGCACGCGCATGGTCGCACTATCGCGCACGGCAATGATGTCAAAGCCGTCGGCGTTGATGATTGACGGCGACCAGCCCTCTAAAATAAGTGCGGCCGCGGCGATGTGTTCGCCGGCTGCACCCAGTCGGGTGTGGTTTACGACCGCAGACGCTCAGCGTATCGATCAGCGCGCGCTGGCACCTGGCGAGCGTAACGAGAGTCTAGCAGCTCCTCGGCAGCGCGGTCGTTGTCGCCAGACCATAGCGCGGCGAGCATGTTCGTAAATTTGCGCAAAGTCGGCAAACCTAGCTGAAAGCAAAGCTCAATCAGCACCGCTGTGCGCGGTTGGTCTAGATCGCCAAACTGAGGAAAGGCGGAATCAAGCTCTGCAATCGTGCGCATGACGTCAGCGCGGAGCATGAACTCGCCTTCGTCGCGCGTTATGCCGATGCCAGTGTGAGGGTCTACATTGCGACCATAGCCGATTGTCCAATGCCCCTCGCTGCATTGATATACTGTTGCTGACCAACCCTCTTCCTCGCGCAAGCTCACCATCACCTGATCGATCGGGTAGAGGCGGTTCACTTGCTGACTCCGCGATACTTCTCAAAGGTGCGAAGTCCGCCTAGCCCTAGCATCCCCATTAGCACGGGCATCATCTGGCTCATATCAAGCGCAGGCAGCGCAACGAGGGTTCCGGTCTGCGCTAATATAAAGTGCAGAATTGGCGTAGCGACATATGTCCAGCAGAGTGCAACGCCGCATGACCATCCGATGAACGGACGCCAGCCGGAAACAAAAATTGAGCGGTGGGCAGCTTCCGTCTTATTGATTTCAAGCTGTGCCAGGTCAATCTTCGCAAGATGCTCAGTGAGCTGCGCCTCAATCTTTCGCTCAGCTTCCGCGCGCTTCTTCGGGTCTTCTGGCAGGAACGAGCTGACGACATCTTTGACAAGCGGCAACACGGCAGGCAGCAATGCTCCAATCATGTTGCTTTTCTTTCGCTTGCCACAGGTGGGTGTGAACCATTGTGAAGGTGGTGCATTTTTGCTGCTTCCGCGCGGAGATAAGCGATGTCGGACAACATGCTGGCAACCTCCCGATTTCGGCGCTCCAGCACATCAGGCGCGTTCATCTTAGCGAGGATGTCGAGCCGCTGCTTTACCACCGCCTCGCCATTGTCGAGGAGATCAATGCGCTGATCGATTTTGCGTAACCGCTGCTCGGTGTCCGCAAGTTGCTCGATCACCGTAGCCAGTTTTTGGCGAACGATGGCCGCTGCTGACACGACACTAACGAGCATTCCGCCCAGCGTCAGGATCATTCTCGCGTCAAGTTCCATCAGCCGCGCCGTGTCCACCGCTTCACGGTTTCAGTCTCCCAGATGCGAACGGCCAGCCAGATAATCGACAGGATTGCCGCGACGTCAGGCAGGAGCGCGAGCCACGATCCAAAGCCACCGGCGACCGCGGCCACATCAAGGCCGCTTTTCATTTCGCTCGTCATGCTGGATTTCCCCCGATCTGAAGAATGCGACCAAAATAACCACCACCCGTGCATATTCGTGAATCCGGTAATTGAAACCACACCGTGTATGTCTCGTTTTTCCAGTTAGCAAAAAACCAAAACGGTTGCTGATAGTTGGATGAACCCAGCCAAACCAGTGTCTCGCCAGCTTCTCTTGCAGCTTTGACCATCTGTGCCTCATTCTGAACGCACACCAGATCGACCGCTCGCACCGGCGTCGTCGCGAGAAACAACACGACGGCTATGGCGAGCGCGCGAAACATCACGGCTTACTTGGCCAGCTTGGATTTGCCGGGTCGTCTGTGTTGGCGGGAAGATCACGCAGCGCTTGGCGATACGCGGTCTGCTCGTCAGACATCGTCGGACTGTCTGGCAATGCCCACCAATCGGTCGCAGCCAGTAGCCGGTCGCGCTCGGCGCGTAGCGCAGACCACGGCTCTGCTGCATCAAGCCGAGCGATCTCAGCGTTGATTGCGGCGTTGCTTGGTTGATCAATATCGTCGCTATCCCACCTTATGGTGTCGCCGGTTAATACCCACTCAGCGGCGGGTGCGAGGCTCAGTAATGCGTCTGCTTTGTTTGCCATTCTATGCTCCGATTTCTATCGCTAGGATCGTGCTTACGCCGTCTCCACTACTGTCGTCTCTAGACGTGACGAAGAGGCCCGATTGATCGACACGAGTTTGCTGAAATTTGTATGTGGTAGCTGATGTTGTTGAAGGACTGTCTAGGAAAATAAAACTAAAATTGCCCATGCCGTTATCCACATTTGCCTGTTGCGAATAATTGATCAGATCAGAAGACCCGCGCATTAAGATGAGGTCTCCAACCGCTCGGCCACCGCCAGCAGAACAGTGAATGTTGCTGATGATCAGCACTTTTGAGCTGCTTGCAGACGGAGTGATCGCTACCGTCACACCTGTATCGGCGCGGGTGTCAGAGTTGCTTGAGACGGCCGTATCGGTTTGCGCCGAAACAATCTGTAAAAGTTTGCCGCCAGCCGCAGCCGCCGCGAACACCGGCGCAGCTCCAGCGCCCTGCGACGTAAGCACTTGCCCCGACGAACCTGTACTTACCGCTGCCGGATTTCCACTGGCGTCATAACTGATGAGGTTACCGTCGGTCCCTGGCGCCATTTTCCCCAATGTGACCGCGTCATCTGCGATCTCAGCCGTGACGACCCCGCCGTCTTTGATTGTGACCGCACCACTGCTGACCGCGAAATTATCAGAGCTGAACGACGCGACACCTTTGTTTGATGTCGTCGCATCTTCACCCGAATAGGTGACGGTGTTGGTAGCGCTGACTGCAACATCGATGCCTTCGCCGGCTGCGAAGGTTTGCGTCTCACCGTCGTTCACCGTCTGCGTGGTAGACCCATCGGACATGATAAACGTGTCCATTGAGCCGCCGACATTGCCGGTTCGATTGAACTCAACCGCGATTGGATCGGTGTTGGCAAAACTTCCGTTCGACGCCACATGCGTGACCGCCAGCTTCACATAGCCCGATGCGTCGGTGCTGGCACCGCTCACCTTAAAGATCGCGAAGTTCGCCGGGGCAGATTTTTTCGTTATGTAAATCTGACCGCGATCGCCGGTGTTGGTGGAGTCATCCCACGTCAGCAGAAACGCACTCACGTCTGCGCTGTTTGCGTCACTGTCGTCGATGAAGATGGCGCTCGCACTGCCGATCGTGCCGTGGTTTAGCCGCAGCGTGCCAGTGCCGGGGTCCGCATCAGCGGTTGTGGTGCTGAACGTGTAATCCAACCCAGCGACATCGCCATCGCCTGCTGGCGAAAACTGCACGCTGATCTCAGCGCTGTTGCTGATGCTGGTGGAGCCGGCGACATAAGCGACAGGGATTTTTGTGTATCCCGACGCGTCGGTCACAGCGCCGGTCACCTTAAATATAACCAGAGGCGAGGCGGCATTTGGGTTGCCGGAAATAGTGATAAAGCCCTTTGACCCGCTGGTCGAATTGTCCCACGACTGCACCCATGCGCTGATGTCGGTGGTGCCGTCGCTGTCGTCCACATACATGATAGTTGCGCTGTCGAGGCTGGCGTTATTTAGCCGGATAAACCCAGCGCCCGGATCGGCGTCAGTTGTGGTGGTCGAATACTGCATCGACACGCCGGCGTGACCCGTGCTGCCTTGCGGCACGCCAAGCGCCAAGGCGCCGGTACTAGCCGTGAAAGCGGCTGTCGCACTGCCTGCTGCGCCAGCGGTCGGAGTGACCGTGCTGACGCTGACGCTGCTGACGCGACCTGTAACAGCTTCGATGCTGTTGCCGTCACTGGCAAATCCCAGCAGCTTGTCCGCGCGCGCCGTAGCATCATCCACAAACTCAGGCGTTGTAATTGACGTGGTGCGCGAAACCTTAAACGATCGATCGAGCTGCTCTTGCAGATTCTGCGAGACCATCGTCAGGCGATCAAGGCCGTCCTCATGGGACTCGGCTGGGAACGGATCATTTTCCACATAGTCGGTTGACTGCGTCAGCGCCAGGTTGCGGCGAATGACAACCGTTTCGCCGGATGCCGGGGTGTTGCCCGTAGTAAAAGTGACATTGCCGCCGCTATCGTTTCCGGCGTTGCTGACGGTGTAATGCGTCGTGAGCGTCTTGACCGTTTCGGCCCCGGTGCTTGCGCGAATGATGACCTCAAGATCCGCATCGGCAAAGATTTTGAACGCATACGCGAACGCGGTGGTCGAGCCGTTTCCGCTATAGCTGTTTTTTGTGGTGGTTGAGCTGACACTCATCGCCTGATTTTCCCTTGTTCGTTGTATACGTCCTTGATTGTGATGAAGTCGCGATAAGCGCGCGCAACGTCTCGATACTCCGGCATGGCAAACACGACCTCTAGGCCAGCGTCGTAGAAGCGGTCTTCAACCTCGCGCATGGCGCGGCGTTGCTCCTTCTCGGTCATGCTAATAAACGCGACCGAGCTGACTAGGTTGTTAAGCGCCTGCGTGAATGTTTCCGCTGTGCCTGTCGTCGGGTTCTGCACGCTGATTGTTTTCTTTGCCGCGCGCGTCCACTCCGACTGAAACGCCTCACTAAAGGCAAAGCCGTCTGCTGCTTCCTTGGCAGTGCGCAGCGGCCCGTTGAGCGTGATCTGCAGGCGCTGCAGCGCGTTAGGCTCTTCGCCCTGTCGGATATTGAATGGCAAGATCAGATTGTACGCAGCCAGCACTGGATTGACGTCAAACCGCACACCCATTTCGCGCTCTTCGCCGAATACGTCGTACTGGATCGCCGACGTCTCATCGCTGGCACCGCCCATGATCACGCGATCGTTCAGCATCGAGTTCCACTGCGCCAACGCATCACGAATGCCGGCGCCTACCGTGCCTTTTATCGTGCCGACTAGCTCGTATTGCGGGTTGCCGTCAGGGCCAGGAGGCATCCCTTGCACCTCTTCTAGCGTGTAATAATCGACGGCACCGCTGGGTCTGCGCTGCGTGGGATCTACTGCGCGCTCACCAGCTCGAATCGCTGCCGAGTACGGCATACCTGACTTGAGTGGCCCCTCAAGCGCCAGACTGATATCGCCTTTTTCAAACGCCTCAACAATCTCGCCAATAATCTGAACCATTGGCATTTCAGTAAAGTATTGCGCACCCGCAGCGATCGCGTTGGTTGCAAGAGAGTTTCGCGCTTCGGGATCGTTGGTGCGGCGCATACGCTCAACCGTCGTTGCTGCGATGCCAAGGATAGCGCCGACCGGCTCAAGACCCGCATAGCTCACATAAGTCAGTGCGCCATTTGGAACGCCGGTGCGCGGATCAAACATCGGCAAGTCGTCGCCGTCTGCGTCCTTCGGCCAGTCGTCGCCTTTAAACACAAGCGAATACGGACGCCAGCCTGGCGGCAGCATATTGCGTTGATTTTCATCTTTCGGCATCGCCCCGGTAACACGTCCCGACGATGCGTATTCGGCAAAGGTGTACATGACGCCGAAGCCCATACCGGCGCGCGCGATTGCCTTCTGTCGTGCGACTGGATCTTTAAAGTATCCACCAGACACGCCCATGCGTTCCATTGAGCGCAGAATTGCGTTGGTCGGTGCGCTGACAAACGGAAGCAGGACGCGGCCAAAAAACGGTACATACTTATGAAAGTTGCTTGTAAGGTCGCGCATAAGACCCAAGTCGGTCGTGAGCGTGTTGTAGCGCGCGGCCTCATCAAGCTGGTTTGCATATGAGCGCGGATCAAGAATGACCATCGCTGCGTTATCAAGAGCTTCCTGATCAGTCTTTCCTAGCGACCTCGCCATCATCGCGGAATGATATGCTTCAGAATACAGCTCGCCGCGCTGACTATAGACGCGCCAGAAATCATCAGCGGACATCAAAGCCCGGCCCGGTATGCGGATGGTTTTACCAGTAGCATCAGCAAACCGACCAGGCATACCGCTCAGATTAAGATTTTCGGCGCTGATCGCTTTAAGCTGACCACCTTCGATTTTTGTTAGAGCGTCCGCGCCTTGCTCATACTTAAAGGTTTTGCCTGCGGTAATCAGAGCATCCTTAGTCGAACGGCTCCAACCGTAGACGCGCGCCATCGCTTGTCCGGCATACACACCGTCAGCGGTGCTGCCAAAACCAGCGCGGCCATACCCCTTTGACATATCTGCGCCGGTGAGCGCGCTTACGCCTTTGCCAATGCCGCGCTCGACGCCGCCGACTAAACCGGCCAGCACTTCCTCGGCTGTCTGGTACGCCATGAAAACGGGCGTGGCGAAGAAGTTTTTGACGTGGGTATAGGTCCAGCTCAACAGACCGTTGACGTACACTTCCTGGAACACGCCGTTAGCCTTACTGAGGTAGCCGCGAAAAGCATACGCATGAATTGCCGCTGACGGGTTGTTGCCGCCCTCCTCTGCTGCGCGCAACAAGCCTGCTGCAAGGCGTTTTGCTTCGCCTGCGCCGCCAGTCGAGCGCAATATCTCTGCCGCTGCTTGCGCCTGTGCTTCTGCCGTTCGCGCGCTGGCCGGAATGTTGAAGGCAGACAATGCGCGCGCAATTTCCGTCTGCATTCCTTTGACTTGCATCTGTATGCCGGCGTGGATTGCCATCTGTTTGCGAAAATTCAGCAGGGTGGCTGAATCGTCAGCGCCGTCGCGTATCGTTCGCGCCAAGTCGGTCAGCCGCTCGCCCGATCGGACCAGCAAAATGCGCGCGGCAGTGGCTTGCTCAGCGTTGAGCAGCTCGCCGGTCTTGCGCTTGAGAATGGTCCGGGTAAAGCCCAGCTCGTCAGCAAGTAGCTCTTCAGCTCTATCAAGCGTCTCACCGTGACCGATTACGCCGCGCTTTGCTGCCTCAGTCGGGTCAGCGTAAATCTCGCTGACCTCGTTGAACATGTTCTTGACGTCGTCGCCGGTTTTTAAGTTTTGAAAATTGAAGTCCAGACCGTCTTCGCCGCTTCGCACAAAGTTGCTGACCCGCTCTGGCTCCGTAGCTCGAACAACACCAGCGGCGTCTATGTTATCGGCTGCACCAGCCTCGCCTGCGCCAGGGCGCAGTGCGGCTTGTGCGTCACCAACAACATCGGCAACCGGATCTGCATCAAGCGCGTCCAAGGCTTCAACCGTTGGTGGCGGATTGATTGCGTCTGTGGCTACGCCACCGGCTTCGTCGAATCGCTGTTGGCCTTCTGTCGACAATAGCCTCGGCGCAAGCTGCTCTTGCCGCTGCTGGTATGGATCAGGTTCGCCCAGCTCACGCTTCGGCAGCGCAATGCCTTCCTCGACCGACGTAGGCACGCCCTCGTCCGCACGTCGTGGTGCTTTGCCGAGCATTTGAAACAGCTCGCTAACCAGACCAGCGACCTGTACGCCCTCGTCATCAGGCGCAAGGGTGCCGCCCCGACGCGAAGCGTCGGCTGCTTGTTCTGAAATTGCCATGCGTTATTCCAATAAAAAAGGCGCCCGAAGGCGCCTTGTTTCTTCACAAAGCAAGATTACTCTTGCTTAAATTGGTCCGGTAATTCCGCTTCTTCTTCAGCGGTCAGCTCTTCCGGTGGATTGCCAAAATAGGCGAGGTCTAGATACGTCTCTCGATCCATCGGAAGACCCATACGCTTCATCAACGTAACTACGTCATCACTGCCATGCTGGAGCATTGATACCTCCTGCTGCTTGTTCAACGGCTTGTCGGACTTCGTCAATCGACAAATCTCCGTTGCTATAGCTGCGCCAAATGTCGTCTATAGCCTGCACATTTTTAGCAGTTTTAAAGCGACCCGTAAACATACCGCGCACCGCCTCCCAAGTTATAGATTGCAGCTCGCGCGGCAATATCCCCAGCTCTTCAGCAGCTTGTCTGTATGCTTCCGCATAGAGACCATATGTCCCCTGCACACCCGTTAGAGATGAATTTGCAGAAGCCTGCCAGCCCTCCGGCTGTTTGGCCTTCAACGGGGTTGAGCCGAAATTATGATGCACCTCTCGGCTTGCCCCAGACAAAGGACGCAACAGCGCCGCAGCAACGGCGTGCGTGTCAATTGTTACATCGCCGTTTGCGCTATTAGGCTCAATGATGTTGTTATAGAAACTGCGCACTTTATGCTTTGAGCCAAGTATGTCGGTCATCAAAGCGCGATCACCATTACTTTCGTATGCGCGCACAGCTTTAGATATTTCGACAAGCGACCCCCAGCCAGTTCCACTGGGCTGTCCCTTATCAGTCATAACAACATCACCAAAATCGCCTTCCGGCATAATTACGCGATGTGATCTGTCGTTATATGTCTCGTCATAAAGGCGAACAAAAAACGCCTTCATTTCTGGCTCCGCAAGATCGTCTAGGCTTTTGCCCGACATTGCTTCACGCAAGGTTTTGTATTTATCGCCAGAGAAAACCTCTTCCATGCGACGAGCCATGTCATCGCTAAATTGGAAAGACCTTTGGTTTGTCAGAATATCGAGTGTGCGCTCGGCAAGCGAAACATTCACAAACCAATCTTTTTGCGGAGACAGCGCAGCCATCACGCCCGCAACGGATGTATCAGGTACATTAAATCTTGCAGAGAACTCCTGCGAAATTTTGTTGGCGCCAGCGTACCAGAGCTTAGATCGCTGGCGCGTTTGCTCCGGCACGCGGTTGTGTAGCCAAATTAAATTTTCTTTTGCGTCATTTACAAACTGACCTGCAAACTCAACAGGATCAGCCGACGCATCAGCGCGCGCACCGGGATAAATTCTCAGAATATCTGTGTTGCGCTGTAAGACCTTTGGATCAGCAGATACTGCTTCGTACCCAATGTTTAGCTGCGAGGCCACGGGGTCTTCTGATCGACGTGCGCCCGTCGGAAATCTGGCGCTTACCATGCGTGACTGTTCTGGCAGGGAGACAGTCGTTTTTGGCACAGAGACAGGGTCTTTTGGCACAGGCCCAACGCCCATGCCCAGCGTGTTGCCGCCGCCTATCATATCAACGCCACGATCGAGCGCCTGGTCAACGCCGCGTGCTGCGGAGCCACCAGCGGCAGTTATTTGCCCAACAAGGTCAGCAATCTTCTGGCCCTGATCAGTTTTAAGAAGCTCCTTACTTTTTCTCACCGCCGCAGGAACCGCGCGAATCAGCGCCTCACTGCCACCAAGAAACGCCAACGCTTCCACAGCGGTTTTGACGCGGTTCTGCCAATCAGAACTATCGGGATCTGTCGCCAACAAATTGCGCACCGCAGCAGCGGCTGGCGAAGCGGTGTCCTCAGAAATCATATTGAAAATGTTTTCGTCGTTTGGCGAAATGCCGAAATAGCCAGTCAGGCTATCCGCAACGACAGAGGCTAACACCGGCGAAGCGCCAACAGCGCGTAGCGCCTTGAAACCAGTCACCGCTGGCAAAACATACTGTCCGGTCATACTACCGGCAGCGCCTAAGACCTTAGCGCCGGGGCGACCCTCAAACGCCACGTCACTCGCCTCATCCATCATTTTAGTAAATTGATCAACCTTGTCCTGGTCAACAAGTCCAAGTCCGCTCGCGGTATTGGCAACGAACTTAACAACACCTGAAGTAAGACCGCTGAAAATTGAATCGAGCGCAAATCCAACGTCGCCTATTTTTCTGAAGATGCTTTGATCTGGTGCCTCTTCCGCCTCTGCAGGTACTCCTGCCTCTATTGGTGTGGTGGGCGCTTCAATCTGCGGTGCTGGTGCAGGTTGATTGATTGCGACAGGCACGCCCATGACCATGCCATGCGGTGCGCCGTCGCTGTCGAACTCAACGTTGGCAAAGTCGTCTATCCCAAGCTGCGAAAAGTCCGTCTGGCTGACAGACGCGGCGACCTGATACTCGTCAGTCATGTCGTCAAAACTGCTCATCAATCAAATATCCGCAGGTCAAATGCTTTGTTTAGCGTGTTGTTGAAACCAAGCAGCAGCATGTCGGGGCTACCCGCTGCTAATTGCGCAGCAACCGCTTTCTGCACTTCTTCAAGGCTTGCTGTCGCCGGGTTTGGAATTTTACCTTTCAGCGTTGGGGTGAGTAACGAATACCCCGAAATCAATGATTGTGTTTTGAATTGCTCAAACTGTGCTTCGAACCTCGGTTTCTGCAGCTTAATTAAACGATCCGCTTCAGCCATAACATCCTGATACGAAACGCCGGGATTGGCTCGGATAAAGCGACGGATGTCGCGCGTTGATTGGAGATATGCTTGTCGAGATGGCGTGCCGATCAGCTCTCTATCAGCCAACTCGGTATATCTGAACGTCGCTTTGAACTCGTTGATAGCGTCTGTTTCAGCTTCGCCGCGCTCTTGCTCCAAAGTGTTGAGCATGCCCGTGTACCACTGCCTCGTCACTTTGTCTTTGTTCGCCAACAGCTCTTCGTAACTTAGCTGGTTCAGGCTTTCTTTTTCTTCTAGGTCAGCCTCTGCATCGTCGGTTGCTGCAGACTTTTTCGGGAACGCGCCGCCTTCGGACTCAGATTCTAGGCTACGCAGCAAGGCATCCACTTGTGACGGCTTCGTGAAATAACCAGCCGAAAGCAGCCGGTCCAAATCGTTTCTAGCCTGTTCAACAGCCTCGGGGTCGTCGCGGTCCACGTTCACGATTGACCTGTGCAGAGCGTCGTTCGCTTGGTTGTCCTGCTCTTCCTTCTGCTCGCGCAGGTTCGTCCGCAGCTTGATTATGTTGTTGGCTTGCTTGGTCGCATCGTTGGCAATGTCGCTTAATTTCTCAGGCGTCAGGTTTGCTGCGGCGCTTTGCAGAACCGTGTCGGCTAAATTGCCCTCACGAAACTGCTGCACGATTGTCATCACGTCTGCGCCTGGCGCGTTTATGTGGGCGGCAAGCGTGTTTTCTACCAGATCCTCATAGTAGACCTCGCTGCGCTTCTGCACTTCTTCTGCGCCGATATCTCCCAAGGAGTCACCAATGCGCACTTGTCCTGACACCGCAGCAGATATGCGAGCCGTTGGACCTAAAGATAGATTTGCGGCAATCTTTACTGACGAATCTGTGTCTACAGTGAGATTGGCTTCTGCCGCTGCAACCACGCGCGCGTTATTTAATTTCGTAAACGACAGCAATCCCTGCGTCTGCACCTTTGTTGCAGACGCGGCGAACGATCGCCGCGCTAGGCTGTTAGACAGCGTCTTGCTGTATTTATCGATGAGGATCTTGCTGCCTGTGCGGTACTGCTGCTCCGCTGCAGACATATTTGGATTTTTCAGTGTTTGCGTTTCTAGGTCGGCCAGCTCAAGTTGCAATGCGCTCTGCGCACGTAACGCCTCACTCTCAGCGCCGATTTCGGCTTTCTTAAATCCGAAGTCCGCAATCTTTTTGCCAGTCTGCGCAAACTCTAGATTGCTGTCGGTAAAGGCGCGTGCGGGTGCCGTCATCGCTGAAGCATTTAGCTGGGCCGTGATCGGTAAGCCTTGGCCCTTGCGTGGCCGCTGGAATTGCGCGTCGTAGGTTGGAACCTTCATTACACGATCTGACTTATTCTATAGCCGCTCATTGCGGCGGAACTTACGGCACCAAACATCTGGCTGCGCGCTTGGATGTCTG
>Ga0098036_1000627_pt1 | contig 14996 bp, 4 predicted proteins | sample 4_EtaG_FD_77064 | JGI IMG/M metagenome (GOLD analysis project Ga0098036, IMG submission 77064) | Marine viral communities from the Subarctic Pacific Ocean - 4_ETSP_OMZ_AT15127 metaG | ecosystem: Environmental > Aquatic > Marine > Oceanic | place: Pacific Ocean | collected 2015-01-07 | reverse complement strand
TAATTTTATTATATATTATATTATGGCAAAAAAACAAAAAACAGAAAAGGTAGAGGTACCTGTTGTTGAAACACCAGTTGTTGAAACACCAAAACCTAAAAAAGTTGAACCTAAAAAACCTGAGTGGGAAATAAAAGATAGAATTTACTATTTAAAATCAAATAGAAAACCAATATCTTATAGTATGAAAAGCTCTGGTATATATTATTTTGACGAAAAACAAGGTTACGAAAGAGAATTAAAGTATTGCGAAAATCAAATAACTTGTTTTGTTGATGAAATGAAAGGTGATCAAAGACTAGCTCACATAATTTTTAGAGATGGTAGCTTATTTGTACCAAAAGAAAAAACAGTTTTACAAAAACTTTTATCTTTATATCATCCACATAGAAATAAATTGTTTTATGAGTTTGTTCCTGATGCCGTTGCTGAAGATGAAATAGAAATATTAGAACTTGAAGCAGATGCAATATTATTAGCTAGAGATATGGATATTGATATGGCAGAGGCTATTATGCGTGTAGAGCAAGGTTCTAGTGTATCTAACTTAAGTTCTAAAGAATTAAAAAGAGATTTACTAGTATTTGCTCGTAATAATCCTGCTTTGCTTTTAGAATTAGCTTCTGATGACAATGTTCAACTTAGAAACTTTGGTATTAAAGCCGTGGAGCTTGGTATTATTAAATTATCTTCTGATCAAAGAAACTTTTTATGGGGTTCTAATGAAAGAAAAATAATGACAGTACCATTTGACGAGCATCCATACACTGCTTTAGCACATTGGTTTAAAACTGATGAAGGTATGGAAATATATCAAAATATAGAAAAAAGATTAAATTAATCAAACTGTAGAGCGGTCGCTCTTCGGGGCGATCGTAACTACAAAATAAATTATTATGATAAGTGTAAACGAAGTATATCAAACAGTATTAGCAATAGCCAACAAAGAGCAAAGAGGCTATATAACACCACAAGAATTTAATTTGTTTGCAAACCAAGCACAACAGTCTATATTTGAGCAGTATTTTTATGATTTAGATGTTGCAAAAAGATTACCTTTTAATAATGATTATAGTAGTAAGGTTAATTTAATAGAAGATAAAATATATCCTTTTAAATTTTCTACACAAGTAAATGACGGTGATTTTTTAAATAATTTATCGAATTTTTATAGGTTAGCTGAGGTGTATGTGAAAGGAGCAAATACTGGTGAAGGAACTGTTGTAGAAGAAGTAGATGCTTTTGATGTTATAAGAACACAAAATTCTCCACTAACAAAAGCAACGTCAGAAAGACCTATATATTATATAGAGTCTGGTCAAATAAAATTTATACCAGAAAATGAAGACTATCAAGCTTATATTATCACTAGACCTAATAGAGTTAATTGGACTTACGTTGTAGTAAATGACAAGCCTTTATACAATCCCAATTCTAGTAGCCACAATGATTTTAGTCTTGTAAGATCAGAACAACATAAATTAGTTGTTAAAATATTACAATTGTCTGGAGTGTTATTAAAAGATAATGCTTTAGTGCAAGCAGCAACATCTGAAGAAGTTAAAAATATTCAATTAGAAAAACAATAATAAATGGCGTTACTAAACACTACACAAAGAGAATATTACGAAGGTTCTGATTATGGTAACTATCAGTTTACTTCATTAAAAGATATAATAAATCAATTTATGGTTGTTTATGTTGGCGAAGGTAAAGCAATACAAAAAGCAACTAGATTAGATGTTGCTTTTCATGCTCAAAGAGCAATGCAAGAATTATCTTTTGATACTTTTAAGTCTGTAAAATCACAAGAAATAGAGTTACCACCTAGCTTAACCATGATACTACCACAAGATTATGTTAATTACGTTAAGTTAACATTTAGCGATAGCGCTGGTATAGAACACATATTATATCCTACTAGTAAAACTTCTAACCCATTTGCGATACTTCAAGAAGATGATGGTACTTATGATTTTACTTATAAATCTTCAACGTTAGTTAAAAATAGTGATTATGCAGATGCTAGTGACATATCAACAGGCTCAACTACTTCTTGGAGAAAAAACGCTCCTGTTGGAAACGATAAAATAGGTATTGTTAGCCAGCAATTAGAGTTTGAGCATAACAGTAATTCTCCTATACAAGGAACTAATACTAAAACAAGTAGAGCATATGCTGTTTGGCAAGAAGTAGATGTTGCTACAGTAGATTTTTTAGATTTATCAGCTAAAGGTATTTCTGCTGCTTCAGGTACTGGCAAAGGTGTAGGTACTATAAGGGTTGGTATAAGTACGTTTGGCTTTCCACGTTATAATCCTGATATAACAAATCCTAATAAATCAGATGGTAGAAATAATGAAGATCAAATATTTGATGTGTTTACAGAAGATGGTAGTAGAGCTTTGTTAATTTTTAATGATGGTTTAGCAACACAATCAACAAAGGAAATAATTAACGTAGATGTTCGTGGGTTAAACACTGTGTTTGTTTTAATAACAAGTTTTATAGAAAATTTTACAAATACAAGTGCAGATCCTAGTAAAAATAAAATAGACGATGTAATTATATCTTGTGATGCTATATCAGATAAATTACAAACAGAAGGAGATTCTAACACTTGGAATAATTTTAAAGCACACAAGCCTGCTGAAAACAATATAAATGATTATCAAGACTATGAAAATCATATATACTGGCCTAACGAAGGTGAAAGATATGGTTTAGATCCACAACACGCTCAAGTTAACGGTAGTTTCTATATAGACGAACTAAAAGGTTTAATACATTTTTCTTCTTCGTTAGCTGGTAAAACAATTATATTAAAATATATTAGTGACGGTTTAGGTACAGAAGAAGAAATGAAAGTACATAAGTTTGCTGAAGAAGCTATGTACAGAAGTATATCTTACGCTATAATATCTGCGTCTTCTTATGGTCAGAATTTAGCACGTAGATTTAAAAGAGAAAAATTTGCCGCTGTTAGGCAAGCAAAACTTAGATTATCTAATATTAAATTAGAAGAAATTACTCAAATATTTAGAGGTAAATCTAAACAAATAAAACATTAATTAAATGCCAGAGATTAAAAATACTTTTTTAAAAGGTCGTATGAACAAAGACCTTGACGAAAGGTTAATACCTAATGGAGAATATAGAGATGCTCTTAATATTACTGTATCTACTTCAGAAGATTCTGATGTCGGTGCTGCACAAACTTTACTTGGTAATGTTAGAATTGAAGATATTATACCAACTGACTTTATTTGTGTAGGTAGTATAGCTAATGAAAAAAATAATAGATTATATTGGTTTATTAAAAATCAAGCAACAGGTGTTGACGCTATAATAGAACACGAAACAAGTTTAGCTGGTCGTGATAGTTTTAATAATATTGTATTTGTAGATCGTTTTGCTAACACTGATAATCCTGTCCTTAGGTTTCCTTCTAGAATTATAACTGGTATAAACATAATTGATGATTTACTTTTTTGGACAGACGGAGAAGGTGAGCCTAAAAAAATAAATATAAACAACTGTAAAAGAGGTACTGTTCAAGATGCAATTGCTTTAACACAACCAATACATACTAGACTATTTGTGTTAAACGATGACTTAGGTGATATTCAAGAAGAAGATATAACTGTAATAAAAAAGAAGCCTACTAACGCGCCAATAGCTATACCTAGATTTACAAAGCTTGATCAAGCTGTTTATAATACTAAAACTTCTCTTTTTGAAAAAGTATTTTCTAGATTTGCTTTTAGATATAAATATCAAGACAATGAGTATTCTGCGTTTGGTCCTTTTTCAAACGTTGTTTTTAATCCTGAGTACGTTTCAAATCCACATAAAACAAGTTCAAGCGATGGTTTTGTTAACTACGATAACAATAATAGTTATAGTATAAAAGAACCTTTTAACGCAACAATGGTAAATAAAATAGATACTATTGATATATATAATTTTGTTGCTGCTGATATACCAAGAGGTGTAATTGAAATAGAAATATTATATAAACAAGAAAACTCTCCTGTTATTTATTCTATAGCTACACTTAATAAAAAAGATACAGAAGGTTACTGGGATTTAAGCGGTTTTAACGAAGGTAGTAGTGTTTCGAGTTCTGAGTACAGAGGTAAATATACTATAGTTACAGAAAATATTTATGCTGCTTTACCAGAAAATCAATTTATCAGAGTTTTTGATACTGTACCAAAAAAAGCTCTAGCTCAAGAAATAACTGGTAATAGACTAGTTTATGCTAATTATACACAGGGTTATGACGTAGATGTTAATTCTATACAAATAGTAGCAGATTATGAAACTAGAATAAACAATACAACTTTTGATTTTTCTCCACAAAGATCTTTAAAGTCATTAAGAAATTATCAAGTAGGTGTAGTTTTTGGAGATGAACATGGTAGAGAAACGCCTGTATTTACATATTCTGAAGCTGCTGTTTCAATACCTTGGCAAAATGGATCTGGTGATTATAATGCTAGTAGTAGTTTAAGTTTAAAAGCACAAATAACATCAGACTATCCTAGTTTTGCTAGTTATTTTAAATTTTATATAAAAGAAACTTCTACAGAGTATTATAATCTTATAATGGATAAAGCTTATATACCTACGTCGCAAGACGATCAAGATAGAAGCATAGCGCCAGATCACATTTGGATTTCTTTCTTTTCTTCAGATAGAAGTAAAATAGATATAGAAGATCATTTAATATTGAAAAAAATATTAAACGATTCTATAGATGGTCAAGAAACAAACAATAATAAATTTAAAATAATTGATATTGTAAATGAAGCTCCAGAATCTATATCTTATGAGTTTCATGATTTAGCTGGTATTTCCAACGATACGGGTAACTTAACTTCTATATTAGACGAATCTGATTTTAGTATTATAGACGAAACAGATACGTTAGTAGTAGATTATTCTAATTTTCACAACCTAACTGTTGGAGCAGGCGGTATTCTTGGTCCTAGAGAAGGTTTTGAAGATGAAAAAACAGCTAATACTCAAGATATGTTTGTGTCTTGGTATAAACTTAATTCAGATGGATCAAAAGAATATTCAAAAGATTATAGAGTAAGATCTATATTTACAACCGATACTACTAGCTATAGAATTAAGCTACAAAAGAAAATAACAAGCGATGACGCTACTTTAGCTGATAATGGTAGTGGTGTTATTGATTCTAATATTATTTTTAATGTTTTTAGAAAACAAAAAAAAGAATTAGATCAATTTTCAGGTAGATTTTTTGTTAAAATAATATTTGATTACGTTGTTAATGGCGTTAGAGATATTATTGAAGATATAACACAGAACTATAGATCTGTTGCTTCTGCTAAAATGAAATATTGGTTAAACGAAGTTGATAACACAAATAGAGACGAAAAAAATAAAATAGTTAACGTAAGTCCTTCTGCTACATCGTATGATAGCGCCGCAGATGCTACTATAAACGGGCAAGTATTACATACTGGTATAACAGATACTCAAGCAAAATGGAACGCTTTATATCTTCATGTTACTTCTGGTGGTACTACTGACGCGTTTTTTATTGATAATATGTATTTTGCTGCTGGTCAAGCTAGAATGAGTCAAAGATATGCTAGATATGCTCAAGATGTTATCATCGGTCAATCTGTTGGTGGTTATGGAAGTTTTTACACTTATCCAGAGTGGACAAATACTTTGTCTACCCCAGTGTCTACTAATCATTGGTTTTTAACAAACTTGCCATTCTCTAGTAATAATTATGGTGATGATGTGAGTTATAATTATTTTGATTATGTTAAACTAGATACTATGACCGGCTCTGTAATAATTCCTTCAAATAATAGAGATTTTAGGGTTGGTTACAGTAGTACTGATGTTGGAGTTGGTAACGATACAGATGGTCCTGATTTTACAACAGCTATAAATGCAGCACAGATTAACAATGCTTGGCCTGCTAGTTCTGGTTCATTTCCCATTGTAGGAGGTGCACAAAACTTAAATTCAAATTATTATGCTCCACCTAACGCTATAAATCCTACTTATAGATGGTACCCTTTTGCTAAAGACGCTAGTGTTGGATATTATTTTATAGGTGGTAATACTCCTCCAGCCCAGCCTGTTGGTCAAAGTATTTTGCCTGCTCCGTTTGGATATACTGCTAGTGGAGCGTATAATAATACAGCATCTATTAATATTAATCACCCAGATGTTACTAATAATCCAGACTGGAGTGCTTGGAATAATTATATAATACCAGTTAGAACATCTGCATCTGTTGGGTCTACTGATCCAGGTATTAATCCTGACTTTACATTTGATCCAAAGAGAATAGTAAACAGTATGGAAGGGATTTTCGTTAGCACCGTAGATCATACTAACGGCTTTAAATCGTGGATTGATTTTCCGCAAAGTGGCGTTAATCCTACTAATTCAGTGGTTTACGATAATGACAATACTTACAAACACCCTAATCAAGGTAGAGTTTTTATGCATTTATCTTTTTTAGGTCCTGGTAAAGATTTAGTACCTGATAATTTAGATCTTACAAATGCAGATATAACAGGACCTAATTGTATAGGCGCTTATTTACAAGGCATACATGGTGGTGGTGTTTTTACAAAAGAAAGAAAAGATGGTTTAGATAATGGATGGGCTTTTGGTACTGAATGGGACTCACCACAAGTAATAGAGTGTGAATCTAGTACTGTAACACGTGGTTTTGCAGCAAGTTCTACTGCTGATTATTTAAATATTGGTTACGCTGTTCCTTATCAAGATTTACATGATACTCAATGGCAGCCTGTTGAAAATATAAACGGAGATCCAGATGGTAAAATACAAGAGTTTTTATTTGAATTATTTTTTCCAAGATCTAGATTTAGATTTAAAGATGATTCTGGTAATATTATTTATACTATAAAAAGTATAACTAAAAAGTTTTTGTACAATCATACTCCATGGAAAAGAAGATATGTTAAAAAATCTTCTTATACTAGTAGTGATAGTTTTTTAGCAGCATCAGATTTTAGTAATCATACTAATATGGAGCCAGCTGGAGATAGTGTTGAAGAAGCTGCTGTTGCTTGGGCTAAAGCTAAAGCAAGTAACGCTGCAGACTTAGCAACAAAAACAAATGAGTTAGAAACAAAAATAAAAAACTTTGGTAAAGCAAACAATCGTCGTGTTGTATATATATTAGAATTAGTAGATGAAAACGATAATCCTTTAAATCCTACTACTCAAACTTATAATCCAGTAGACGCTGATTCAACAGGTTCTGGTATAGTTGCTGAAAATAGTACTGCACAAATGGATTTTGTAAACTATGCTCCTGGTGTAGCTAGAGGTAAAGTTTCTAATAATCCAGCTATATGGGAAACAGAGCCTAGAGAAAATAAAAACTTAGAAGTTTATTATGAAGCTAGTAGCGCCATGCCTACAAAGTTAAATGTTGATACAGCAGAACTTTATGCTCCTGTAGGATGTAGAGTAGAAGCTTTAAATAGACCAGGTTCTTTAGATGGTCAAATTACGATTTTAGAATGTAATATAACTGGTTATAGTGAAAATGTAGATGGTAGACTTATTTTAGAAGTAACTGGCTTTAATCAATTTGACCAAAGTGGTAGTACTATAACCTATGCAGATCCAGATCCTATATCAGGAACTACTTGTATGTTGAAATGTATTAGAGACGATGGTAGTTATACTATGTTTTTAGCAGTAGACTCTACTATAGACCAACCATCTGGTCTTGTAAGTCAATTTATTGTAATATCTCAAAGAGGTTTTGACTTTGGGCTAAACTGGTATAATTGTTTTAGCTTTGGTAACGGTATAGAGTCTAATAGAATTAGAGATGAGTTTAATAAAATGCAAATTATTAATGGCGCTAGAGCTTCTGCTGTTTTAGAAGAGCCTTATGCAGAAGAAACTAGAAAACATGGTTTAATATATTCTGGTATTTATAACTCTACATCTAGTGTTAATAATTTAAATCAGTTTGTAATTGGTGATAAAATAACAAAAGATTTAAATCCTACATACGGAAGTATACAAAAACTTTTTCAAAGGAGAGTTAGTTTAGTAGCTTTTTGCGAAGACAGAGTTGTTAGTATAGTTTCTAACAAAGATGCTTTATTTAATGCTGATGGTAAACCTCAACTTATATCTTCTACAAATGTATTAGGTGATGCAACTCCTTTTGTTGGTAATTACGGTATATCTAAAAATCCAGAATCTTTTGCTAGTGAATCTTACAGAGCTTATTTTACAGATCAAGCCAGAGGTGCTGTACTAAGATTATCTAAAGATGGTATAACACCTATATCTAATTCTGGTATGAAAGACTGGTTTAGAGATAATCTACCGTTGTTTAATAGTTTAATAGGTAGTTACGATAGTTATAATGACGATTATAATATAACATTACAAAATACTGAAAACGTTGGTCTTAATTTAATTGCTAATTCTTTTTTAGATGAAGGCGTTGCTCCATTAACTGATCTTAGTACTACATCTAATCCCGAGTTAATAGAAAATCCTAATTTTAATAATTCAACAAACTCAACTTGGCCTTTAGATTTATCAGACGCAACAGTGCCACAAATAGTAACTCAAGACACGCCTAGCGTTACAGTTTACATTAATGAATATGAACCAATACCACAAGGATATTTTCAAGCAGCAGATAATAGTAGTACAACTCCTGGTGATGGTTTACCTGGTGATCCTGGTCAAGTAGGTAATCCTTCTACACCACCTAGCTACGCTGTACAAAACTTTCAAGATTTTGACACTGGTCCTGCTCATATACATAGACTTTTTATGTCTCAAGTAGGTACTACGCCTCATCCTGATTTAAATCCATTTGATATTAATAAAACTGGTTCTTACGCTGGTGATTCTTCTACTTTAGGGTTTGGAGGAAGTCAAACAATGTATTTTTTAAGATTTTACGAAGCTGGTACGGCAAATGGTCATTTAGGTGGGCAGTATGAGATCGCAAATACAAACACAAGCTATAATAGAGTAAACCGTCCATATGATGGTCCTGCTACAACTGTTAATAACAGCACTAGTATTACTAGTTGGGGTAGTGCTGAAGGAAACGTATTTTATGATACTTCTTTTGCTGGCCAAGGACTTACATATAAATTTGGTTTTAATACTCATAATAAAGATTATAGAGGTGTTGCTACTACTTTAGAAGACGTTATAACGTTTGGTTATAACGATCATATTCCAAATAGTAAAGTGCGTGGATGGTTTAATAATTTAGCGTATGGTATGGACGCTAATCAGTTAGGTGTATTTACAAAAGTTAATGGTAATTTTCCTACAACAAGCGAAAGACAAACTGCAGTTGAATCTACTTACTCTGGAACTGATGGCTCTGTTTATTCTGGTGAACACATAGTTGTAGATATAGCTTATATTATTCATTTAGGAAACGCTTATTTATATGATTATGATCCAAGTGCTCCTGGTGCACCACCTAACGGTTATGCGCTTAGTGGCAATCACGGTCCGTATACGCCTGCTCATAATAGTCAAAGTACTACTGATTGGAAAGGTTTTGTTGGTACAGGTGATACTTTAGGTGAAATAAAAGATGATAATGGCGCTGTGTTTGTGCCAAGTAAATCTACACCTTTACCTAACCAAGGGCAAAGTGTTGTTAATAAAGAGTGGAGGTATAAGAATTTTTATGACGATGTTACTGATCCAAGTAATCCAGTAAATGTACCAAACCCTACTTACCACACGCCTTTTAGCTTACCTTTTCACCATCAAGTACGTCTATATCTTTTCGATGGTACTACAAGTATAGACTCTGATATGATAGATGATGTAGATGGTTTAAATGATACTAATGATAACTGGACAGATGGTAATGGTAATTTAAATTCTTGGGTTAACACGTATCAAAAAGATGATGGTGGAAGTTTAGTAGATGGTGAGCATTATTCTACTTATATGACGTCTAGTCAAGCTGATTTTGCACCAACTATTTATAAAGTTTATGGAGATCATAATCAATATGGTGTTGTAAAAATGAAAGTTAAAATACCTATAAAAGATTGGTTTGATCCAGATGATCCAAGCAATACTAGCTCACCAACTTCAATGCAAACTTCTTTAAGTAATATGAAGATGATTGATCAGCTTGGTGTAAAGCTTAAGTTTAACCCTTGTGATCATGACGGTACAACTAGCGGGGTTAATACAAGAAACAAAATATATTTGTATAGATTTAATGTTGCAAAACAAAAATATGCAGGCTCTGTACCTGTTAATTATGTAGAAACTTATCCGCCTGTACCTGAACTATTTGATGTACCACCTGCACCTGTACCAGGTTTTGCTACTGTTGCTTATCAACTTTTAGATTGGTATAATTTCTTACCTTTTTCTGATTTAGACACAGGTTTTGGTACTTATGGGCCTATGTTATCACCAGGATCAGATTCTGGTAACGGTGGTGGTACAACAACTTATTCTTGGTATACACCACCTGCTACGCCTGTAGATCCTAGTTCGTATACAGCTAGCGATGTTGCTGCAATATATAGTTTAAATACAGCTGGAAATTATCAAAGTACTGTTGGTGGTTCACCTGGTGGTTTTCAAATGGCCGATCACTTAAATGTGGATCAAACTTTAAGCCAACAATCTTTTGACAGTGCTCAAATAGCATTAAGTCCTTATGGTGGTAAAGAATTTGAAGCTGATCATTATTATTTATTAGATGTTATTTATGATGAAACTACATCACCTACAGGTAAAATTTTTATATCTGGTATATTTGATAAAAATAATTCACCTGCCGATGGTTTAGCACCAGGTGATAGTGGTTATATAAGTGGACACTTTGGAATAACTAAAGATTTTGGTGGTGCCTATGGTATTTATGACGCTTTAGAATTACAGCAGGTTGATAGAACAACAGATATACTTGGTCAATTTAATTATATAGCTGGTCAAAGTAGTGAAGATAGTAATGTTTTTAGAGCAATATTTAAAGTAGATTCAAATAGTAGAATAATGACTAATGCTCATCCTCACAAAACAACTGAAATGAATCTTGTTTTTGAAGATTATATAGGTAAAATTAAAAAAGTAGTATTAAAAAATATTGGTAACTATGATTTATGGAATAATGGTAGTGGTTATCCAGCAAATACATCTGTAGATTTACCTAGCATGGGTAGTATTAGTCAATTTACTCAAGGTTGGATAGGTAATTTTAGTGATTACAACCCAACGTATCATGCAATGAGCTTACCAGTTCAATATATAAAAAATAACGAAATACATATTAACAATGGCCCTCAAGCTCAATATAGTGATGAAGGCACACTGTGGACTAACTCCGAGACTTACGCTAGATGGTTATTAGGTAAACATTCTAATGCTTTAAATAGTTTAGTTGGATCAAATCCTAATGAAGCACCTCAACCTACTTTTGATGGTTATGAAATAATTTTTGAAGTTGGTAACGAGCATTACACTAACACTATGACTAATTTTGGATTTCAATATAGAAGTTATGATAACGTGACAACAGAAAGAAAAGGTTTTGTAGTAGGATACATAGATACACCTGGTATTTACAGGGTTATAGCTAATTTTGATGGTAGTACAACTTTACCTAATGGTGATCCTTGGAGTATAGAGTTAGATACTGGTAGTGGTTTTGAAGAAATAAGTAATACTAGTTCTAGCGCTACTTTAAGTGTAAGTATTGGAAACACTGGTACAGCTACTAGTTGGAATAATTATTATGGTAATTACATATTTTTTCCTCAAGGAACTACTATGGTTTGTAGTATAAAAAGTTTAAGTGTAACAGATAGAACTACATATGTTAACACTAGTGTTATTAGCTCTGCTGATGATTGGGTTTTTAATGGTTTTGAACCAACTTTTAACGAACAAAACATAGTTTGGGATAATGGTACTATATTAATTAATTCAAACAACTCTGCATCATCAACTCTTTCAGGAAGTTTTTTCCCTTTTGTAAGTGCTTTTCAAGCTCTTCCAGATTTTAATCTTGGTGATTTTTATAGATTAAGATTTGATTACGTAGAACTTAGTGGTAACCAAGCTCCTTTAATTATATATTATTATAATAGTAGTGGTGAAGGTTTTGAAATACAAGTTCCTTCAGGATCTGGTAGTTATGATGAAATTTTAACTATAGGAAGTAGTACTTCAACACAACCTTATCAAGCCAATGTTAATAACATAGTAATAATACCTTCAGATAGCATAAATATATCTAATTATACAATAGATAATATTTTCTTACAAAGAGCTTTTATGCCTCCAGGCACTGAACCTATTACTGTTAGTTTTAGTGAAGACGTTAAAGGTTGGGTTAGTTTTAAATCTTTTATACCAGAACAAGCTTTAAGTCTATCTAAAAAATATTTTTCTATTAGTAGCGGTGCTTTATATCAACATAATATTTTACCACCAGAAAGTATTTACAATAACTTTTATGGCGTACAATACGACTCTAGCATAACAGCGGTGTTAAATGCAGATCCTTCAATAGTAAAGTCTTTTAAAACTTTAAACTATGAAGGTACTCAAGCAAAAGTTGATCAATATGAAGATATTGAAATAGATGGTTTTAGTTATCAAGACATAAATAACAATTTAACTTCAGGAGATATATACGGAACATACCACAATATAATAGATAAAAATGGTTGGTATGTAGATGCTATAATAACAAACAAACAAGAAGGTTTTGTAAATGAATTTTTAGAAAAAGAAGGTAAATGGTTTAATTATATAAGAGGCACTAGACAAGGTGGTAATTTAAGTCAAGATTATATATCACAACACACCGGTGATTTAAGTTTTCAAGGTATATCTGTAATATCTGGAGCAGAAGCTGTTCTTGATCCTAGCAGTGATAGAATTGGTAGTGGCAACGGTAATGGTAATGGAAACGGTAATGGCAATGGAAACGGTACAGAAGGTTCAACTCCTTCTCCAACAGGAAGTGGTGGTACTAGTGGTGGTGGATATTAAAAAAATAAAATATGAGTTATCATTATACAAATCAAAATAGAGTAGCAACTTCAACGCAAAGAGTAACAACTACACGGTTATCAACACAGCAAACGCAAGGTGTTTTAACTAACATAGATGGAGTTCCTTTATTTCAAACTATACAACAAGCTTTAGCTTATGGTCAACAATTAGGTTTACGTGGTTATCACACGCATAACTTTCAAGGTGTTGTTGGTTATATGGCTGGATTTGATCACGCGCAAGCTTCTACAATTGCTACTCAAACTAACAATGAACAAAATATTATAGATAGTTTTACAATAGATACTACTCAGCTAACAACTTTAAAATCAATAAGACCTTTTACTATAAAAGGTAAAATAGGCTCTAAGTTTCTTATGCAAATAGTACAAAAGTCTTCTTCTCCTAGTGTTTTTGAAAAATATTATAATTTTAAAACCGATACTTTTGAAATACCTTCTCTTGGTCTTAATAGTAATAATTTTTTAAGACAAGAACTAAGATCTAATGTTTTTACTGGTAAAATACATTTTCCATCTGGCACAAGTGGTGGTTATAAAATACTTTTAATGGCAGATCCAGACTCATCAACTATTTTTGACAGAGCTTTAAATAACGCAAACATTTTTAGTCAAGATATAGATGATATTGCTAACAATACTGTTACTATTGTTTTTAAAACAACTAATACTAGTACCTATGCTAGTAATCCACCATCTGCTAATTTAACTGCTTCTGGTTTTAGAGGAATACAACAAATAGCTTCTATTGTAGATATTGCTAAAACATTAACAAATACTAGTTCTGATGCTAATGGTTTTGGTTTAAGAGTTACTAGTGTTTTTAATATTGAAAACGGTATCTATTGTGAAAAAACACATACTGTAAACGGAGCTGTTAGTAGTTCAAAAACTATAGTTTTAGATAGTGTAGACAATTTAGTTGTTGGTGCTACAATAACTGGTGTTAGTGGTGGAGATAGTGTTAGTGGTACACCTGTTATAGAAACTATAGATATAGAAAATAAAACAATAACGATAACTGGTAATAATCAAAGTTTTTCTGATGGAGGTACTTTAACTTTTAGAATAACAGGCCAAACTAATATTAACGATGCTTTTGGTTTAAGTGTTAAAATAAATAATTTAGCTGAATTAACTTCAAGTATTATTGAAGACGTAACTACATCTATTAATAAAGGACTTATTAGTGGATCTGCTATAAGTGTAGCTAAAACAGTTAGAGGTAGTGTAAGCGCGGATGCTGGATCAAGTGGAGGTCTTAACTTAAACGGTACATACGGTATTGCTGGTGGTAATCATGTTACTTTGATAGGTAACGGTATAAGAAGAAGTACAACTATTAGTAGTGTTAATACACCTAGTTCTAGTGCTGGTGCTGTAACTACAAACGTAGGTCACAGCGCTTTAGTAGCTGGTGAAGACTTAGTGTTTATAGGCTCTACACAAGCTTTGACTTTAACTAATTGTAGCTTATCTATAGAATCTTTTCCTTCAATAGATTTAACACTTAACATCGATTTAGATAGTTTTATAACACCCGGAGCAGCATCATAAATAAAATAATATGGCAGAAGTAAAAATACAAATACCAACATCAACTAGTAATAACCCTTCTTTACAAGTTGGTGATTTTGCTTTTCATCAAATTATTGATGAAACACATCCTGTTGATACGGCAGATAATCCTATATATATAGGTCCTATTTTAGATATAGGTGACATGTATATAATAGTAGATACTTCATTAGATCCTACTACTATAACAGGTTTTTTAATGTACTCAAAAGATAAAAGAGTTAATAATAGTAGTTTAAATGGTTATTATGCGGAAGTTACTCTTAGAAATAATGATATAGATAATAGATCAGAAATATTTGCTATAAGCTCAGAAGTATCACAAAG
>Ga0098036_1000626_pt1 | contig 15013 bp, 22 predicted proteins | sample 4_EtaG_FD_77064 | JGI IMG/M metagenome (GOLD analysis project Ga0098036, IMG submission 77064) | Marine viral communities from the Subarctic Pacific Ocean - 4_ETSP_OMZ_AT15127 metaG | ecosystem: Environmental > Aquatic > Marine > Oceanic | place: Pacific Ocean | collected 2015-01-07 | reverse complement strand
CCTTTCTGTTTTGTGCAATACACTATAACTAGCATATGCGGGGCGGGGTGACTAGCCGATAGCTTTTTTGATTGCGGCGTAAGCCTTGTCACAATCTAGCAAGGGCCGTCCGTCCGGGCGGTTACACTCGTCCTCTTCTACCATACCAATAAGAGCTTCTAACAAATCAGGGGCAGCGGCGATAAGTCGTTGATTTGCATAGCCTTCGTCAAGGGGGTCTTTCTTGTAAACGTGCGCGATGCCACCACGGCCCTGCGCGAGTAGTTCTTTGCTTGGTTCAATAGCTGCCGTTTGGTTGTCGGTATTGAATTTAAGCATCCATGGTGCGGGAGTGTATTTAGGCATAGTTCTTCCTTTCTGAAAAAAATCCCCGCCAGCAGGGAGCACTGGCGGGGGAGGTTACTTGGGGAGGTTCAATGAATTACCCATATAAACATAATGAATGCGAGTGTGCCAACAAATATCATTGCTTGCTTGATTTTGCGGCGGCGGCGATAACGGACACTAGCCATGAATAGTGTACTCCTCTTTATTTAATAACAACTCTATGCGTAAGTCGTCATTAGCTTCTACAAAAATAAGTCCGCGCTGGCGGTAATCGGGCTGATTGGTTGCAATGATGGCATCGTAGATTTTGGTTTTATCTAACTGGCCATAGCCGAGCACCGAGTAGCTTTCTTTTGGCTGCACTTTAATCATTGGCTACTCCTTGCAGGTCAAGTGGGTTGAAGCCGACAGGGGCCACGACATAGGCTTTGTCCTTATTCATAACAATGTCGCCTACGCTCATGCTGTGCAGCGGCCCATGACGGCGTACTAGCTTTTCGTCTACATGGTTCCAGCGGTTCATTACCGCAAAGGCCGTGTCAAGGTCATCCGTGCTTACATCGGCAACGTGTTGATATAAGCCCATGTGCCATGCCTCATGTACGTCGGCATGGAAAAGGGTTTTGAGGTAAGCCTTGTAGTAATCGGGCTCGGGGGTAGACGGGTCGTTGATTTGGTCTACCTGTTGGTCGGTAAAGTTGATTTGGTATACGTTAATCATGCTGTGCCTCCGCTAACTGATCTTCTTGGCACTCACGGCATGTGGTGGGCTCACCGTGCGTATAGGTGAGTATTTCGCAGTCCTCGCAGCCTTCAACGGGCTTAAAGTCAACGGTGCAAGTGTATGGAATAGTTCTAAGCATTTTATGCCTCCCTATTGCAAAGTGCTTATGGCGTTGAAAATACCAAGGCCCTTGGCGAAAACGCCGTCGCGCTTGGCGTGGGCTATGATAGCCCCCTGGATGCGGCCCTTACCCTTGGGCAACTGACTAAACGGCAACTCAACCTGTACAGGGTTGCCGTCAACGTCTACCCCGTGGCAGTAGCTTAAATCCCAAGCGGGAAACCCCGGATCGCTTACCAACCGCAACCGCGTGATTTGCTTTAAGCGGGCATCGTCCCAGTAAAGGGTTTCGGTAATGCGGTGTGTGACCGCCTCGTGGTACTTACTTGGGTTGACAAGGCCGTTGGTCTCGCCAGAGTAGGTGTATTGATGTGTCATTAGTAACTCCTAATATCATTGTGTGGTTACAGTACACAATAAACATATATGTATTTATAGGGGGTGACTAGCCGAGTGTTGGTACTTTTTTGCTCGGTTTACCGATCGGAAAGATGTGGCCAAACAATTCGTAACAATTCGTAGCCAATTCGCGGTTGGTCGTTAGTAGCCTCCTGTCTTGGGGCTAGCGAATTGCGGTATTGGCAGAATTGGCTTTTTGTCGTCGAGGAATCGAGTCGGATCGGATGAAAATAGGCAATTCGCCAATTCTACAATTCGTTGGTCGTCAAGGCCCCGGTGAGTCTGGGGTGTGGCGAATTGGCAAAGTATTGGCGGGTATTGGCTGAGTGACGTGGTGTGTAGGTTTGGTGTTCTTTTTCAAAAACGGGTGTTCGGTGTATAGTGTTTGTGTTAGCGTGTTCCAAATCTGGTTCCGCTATACACCCGCGCGTGGGAAAAAATTCAGAAAAAGTTCGACGGTAGAAATAGGTATGACATAGAGATCTCTGCATGACGCGCCAGCCGCGTTTGATTCTCGTTTAAGGAGTAGAAATGAACAGAACTGAGGCGAAACAGAAAGAAAGACAACTGACTGTTGACCGAGTGGAGCATAAAATCGCTCGCATTGATGCGAAAAGTATACCGGTTGAGCTTCTTGCAGACAAACTGATAGAAACCAACGGAAACGTCGCAAGGACGGCCGACCACTTCAACGTGCGATACACTGACTTGGCCCGTTTGTGTGACCGCAAGCCGACTTTACGGAACGCACTGGTAGGTGAGCGCGAGAAGCTGGTTGACTTGGCCGAGGAGAAGTTGCGTGAAAAGGTAAACAGCGGCAATCTTCGCGCGGTTATGTTCACTCTAAAAACTGTTGGCAAGAATCGCGGCTATTATGAGCGACGGGACACGACCGACGACAGTTCACCTGAGATGGGCGAGGTCAAAATGAAAATGGATTTGACTAAATTGTCTGGGAATCAACTCCGTCAGCTGCAGGATATCATGTCCACAGTGAAAGATGAGCCTGAAATCATCGACGTGACTCCAAAAATGTCAGATGAGACGAATGATGACTGACTTGATCGCTCTCTCTTTTTCCTATTAGTTCAAGAAGTTTCGTGAAGTTTCATGAACCCGTGTAAATCATACGACCATTAATGACTTGTTCGGCAAAAAGAAGTCCCGCCGAAGCGGGACCAAGGTTGGGGATGGGGCGGAGCTTACGACTTAGGCGCAGATAACGTGATAAGCCCCTTTTCAACTGCGTCCCGTGGGTTGTTGGCGGTGCATGGCATCCCTGCCTCACGGCATTGTGAGTAGTAATCACTTACCGTTTTGCCGTTCATTTGCATAAGGATCGCCCAACGCTTGTTGCGGAGACTGCCCGCACGGGCTTTGGTGGAAAGGTTGATCTTGGGGTCAACCACTTTGATAACTTGTGCCGGGAACGGCACTTCCTTCTCAGCTTGCTTGGCCATGATGGCCTCCTTCTAGCTTTCTGTTGCTGACCACATGGCCAGTACACGTATAATACTAAATGCGGCGCAGGATAGCAAGCTGATTGCACCGTAAAAAAACTCGGCTAGTCAACAGGCTAGGTGTTTTGTATACTTTGTACAGTTAAACACAACCAAACAATAGGAGTTATCAGTTATGTCAAACCAAATTACCCCCGAAAGCTACACCGCATTAAGCGAGGATCTGCTGGCCGATATACAGGAGGCCCTTTGCGTTACTGACGGTTGGCCCGAAACCGCCGCCGCTGTAACTGCTGCTACGGGTTCTACTATGGGCCAATGGGTTGCCGTTGCTAATTCCGTTACTCACGTGGCCGGTAAAACTCTAAGCGTGCACGCTGTATGCGACAACGCTGCCACGGCGCAACAAATAACGGATTTGCTTAACTACCAAAGTGTTCACGCACCTACCACTTGGTAGTCAACTAAAAAGCCCTGCTCCAGTAGCGGGGCTTTTTTACGCCCTCCAAAATCCTATCTTGAGACGAATCTCCAAAAATTGATTCTGAGACGAATCTCCAAAAATTGATTCTGAGACGAACGAACATGTGAGCGAGTCATGAGGACAGAGTTCTTTTTAGCAGAGCCGGACTCGTGATAACTCGTGAGAATATTTTTGTTGCGTGATAATACAGGCCGTGTACTATGTGTATAGTTAAGCAACCAGAAAGTTAGAAGGAGCAGTACGATGAAAGAAGGGTTATTGTTGATGGGTTTTGTGTTTAGCATTATTGGCATCATTGCTGCCGCAGCGGGCACGGTCCTGGGTTATGTATATGTCAACAATGTAGTCCACAGCATTCTCTTGGTTTACGGGTGCCTGTCGGCGCTTACGTTTATGGTAATGCTTTGCATAGGCGAGGACTTTTAGCCTAGCGCCCCCGCTCACGCAGCGGGGGTTTTTTTGCACGGCCCGTTTTTTCACGAGTATTTAGTTTTATTTTGTGCTTGTGTACAATGTTTAATAGTGTACTATGTGTATAGGCAATGCGTTGTTGTATTGCTGGCAATTAGTAAAGGTTACTTAGTTATGGCTAAACAAAACAAAAAGCCCGCTGCGGCGGCACCCGCTACCAACCCAACCGCTGGCATGGTTGCCATGCCCGCTGCTACTGCCGCCAACAAAGGCGCAGCCGTTGCATGGGCAAAGGCGCAAGGGTTGCCAAGCTTTAGTGCGCTGGTTATTGGCAACGGCCCCAAGCCTACCAACGTGCCAAACCCGCACACTACGGCGGGCAAGCGCAAGGCGGTACTGGCCAATAACGCAATGGCTGGCCAAACTGTTGCGGCATACTACAAAGCGGCGCAGGCAAATGTTAGCGGCACCATAAGCCCAAACAACCCGCTAATGGCGGCAAAGGCTGGCCTTATTACTTTGTACGCGCCCAAACAGTAACACCGGCAACCAACACCCGGCGCGTAGGTAACGCCGGGTGTTTTTTTTTTACCACCCCTATGTGAGTTTCCCTGAAAACAGATGATAAAAATGGCCCCCACCCCCACAATGAAAATTAGGTACCATATTTTCTCATGATCGCACCTGCGCCTTCGTTACACGTTGATAACCTGTCACCCCCCGCCTTTAAAAAAGGTACCCTTGCAATAAAAAAATTTTTCGAATATATTTTCACGCATGGCTATTACCTACCGAGGCGAGAGATTCAGCGGGTATAACAAGCCCAAGCGAACTCCCGGCAAGAAGAAAAAGTTTGCGGTCCTTGCCAAGCAGGGAAGCAAGACGAAGTTAATTCGTTATGGCGACCCCAACATGAAGATTAAGAAGAGCCAGCCCGGACGCAGAAAAAATTTTCGTGCGCGGCATGGTTGTGACAGTAGACCCCCGAGTAAATTGACGGCCCGTTATTGGAGCTGCAAGAATTGGTGATGCGATGTCGCTTGTAGAGAATATCAACAAACGCAAGAAAAAGGGAATTAGTCGCTCTAAGAAAAAGAGCACGATTTCAGCAAAGGCTTACGCTGATATGAAAGCTGGCTGGCCAAAGAAGAAGAAAAAGAAGAAGGCCAAATCATGAAAAAGTCTGTTGCCGCGCCCAAGGGTTTCCATTGGATGAAAAAGGGAGCCTCTTACAAGTTGATGAAAGACCCATCAACCGGATACAAGGCGCACAAGGGCGCGAGTAAAAAGGCTACTTTTGAAGTGCAGAAGGTTCACAAGAAAGGATAGACTATGCCCACCATACAAATATCGGCTCGGCGTCGCGATGCGATGGGTAAAGAGCAGCTTGAGGAATACTTGGTAGGAAGCGGCAAGCCCGCCGGAGCGGCGTTTAGTGTTTCTGGCGATAGTGTCAGTTGGGGTGACGACGCCACACCCGCTCCCGCATCCACCCCTACTCCAGAACCAACCCCCGCCCCAGAGCAAGAAGCCGTAGACTTTGGTAAGATGACCAAGCTGCAGATTGAAACTTTTGTGCGTGACAATTACGGTGTGGAGCTAGACCGGCGACACACAAAGGGTGACCTGATTGCACAGGCGCTTACTATCCGTTTAGACCACAGCTAGGAGGCACCGATGGGACAGGGATACAGTTACGGTAAAAAAACCAAAAAGACTAAGAACAAAAAGAATAAGAAAAAGAAAAAGTGAGCGAAGTTGTTCACCAACGAGTCTTTTGGCAGAAACTTGTAGACGACCAGTTTCACCGTTTTGCATACGGGCGCATAACGCAGGATCAATTCTTGAACCGTATGGAGCGGTTGGGCTGGAATAAAAGAGACCTCAAACAAATACTTGAGGAAGAAGACACCAGCTAAGAAAGGTTAGAAATGACAGCATTACTCCTGGTGCCATTCATTTATATATTTATAGTTGACAACGCTGATTTTTTTGCTCAGGCTGCAAAAGAACGCGAGCAGGGTTATGACTGGCATTATGTGGGCAAATCGCCACCTGATGTACAGGCCAAATCACTCACGCTACAGTGTGCGGACCAAAACGGTAAAGCGTGTGGTGAGCCGTACATACTGTGGAAGTTAAAAAAGTGAATGATCTACAGGAACTAGCCCAGAACCTTACGCCGCAAGACATAGACCGCGAGCTACAGAGCCGCTACATGCACGAATTCATTAGGGGGGCATGGGCTAGCTTAGAGCCGGGACGTGTGTTCCATGACAACTGGCACATAGAAGCTATATGTGAGCACCTTGAGGCCGTAAGCCGTGGTGAGTTACAGCGGCTGATTATCAACATACCGCCCCGCCACATGAAAAGTTTAACGTGCTCGGTGGCGTTTCCGTGCTGGACATGGCTGCACCAGCCCAACAAACAGTTCTTGTTTGCCAGTTACGCCCAATCACTATCTACACGGGACAGCGTCAAGTGCAGAAGGCTACTTACGTCGCAGTGGTATCAGGATAATTGGGGCAGCGTGTTCCATTTAACGGGTGACCAAAACCAAAAGCAGAGGTTTGAAAACAATCACAACGGGCATCGCATTGCAACATCCGTAGGTGGTGGCTTGACCGGTGAAGGTGGCGACATCATAGTTATAGATGACCCGCACAACGTCAAACAGGCTGAAAGTGATTTAGTACGGCAGGACGTTCTAGAATGGTGGGACACAGCCGTACCCTCCCGTTTGAATGACCCGCGCACGGGCGCTTTTGTCATTATCATGCAGCGCGTGCATGAAAACGATCTTACGGGGCACATAATTAAAAAACAGGCTGAGGCGTTTGAAGATAAAACGCAAACCGACCCAGAAGAGTGGACGCACCTATGCGTACCCGCTGAGTTTGAGCAGAACCACCCACACACGTACTTTTCAAAGTTGCCTGATACCAGTGTGCCGGAAGACCCGCGCCAGGAAGAAGGTGAGTTGTTGTGGCCAAACCGTTTTGATCAAAAGGCCATAGCCAATCTACGCACTAGCCTTGGCGAGTATGCAGCGGCAGGACAACTACAGCAACGTCCGGCACCCAAGGGCGGTGGTATCATAAAAGAAAAATGGTGGCGCGAGTGGGAAAAAGACAGTAACCCACAGTTTATTTATGTAATACAGTCTTGGGATACAGCTTTTAGTGAGCGCGATGGAGCCAGTTATTCTGCGTGCACAACATGGGGCGTGTTCAGTTACGGCACACGGTATAATATCATGCTAATGAACCGTTGGCGTGATCGCTGTGCGTACCCTGAACTACGCCGTGCCGCCCGTGAACTTTACGATGATTTCGCACCGGACGCCGTGTTAATAGAGAAAAAAGCCAGCGGCCAGAGTTTGATACAGGATATGCGCCAGATGGGTATACCCACTATACCGTACTCGCCTGACCGTGACAAAACGGCGCGTGCTCATGCCGCCAGTGCCTTGCTGGAAGCGGGATTGGTGTGGTACCCCGACCGCCGTTGGGCCAAAGAAGTGATTAAACACTGTGCCGTGTTCCCGGCCGGAGACGGTGCCGATATTGTTGATACAGTTACTCAGGCATTGCTACGCCTCCGAGCAATGTGGTACGCTCAACCGCCTGAAGATGACGAATGGGAACCAGAAACTGTATTTCGTGATGATCCCTTTGCACAATCCAATGTAGTGAATCTACCGGGGGCTATTTATGGCTGAGTATGCGGCACCGTTTCAATTGATTGAAGACACGTTGAATAACGTGCCTATAGAAGAACAGCCCGACGGTAGTTTTTTAATAGGTACTCCCGCCCTTGACACTATAGAAGAACCAGAATTACGTGAGTGGGACTCTAACCTTGTTGAAACATTAGATGAGCAAGACCTGAGTAAACTTGCTTCGTCGTTGATTAGTGACTATGAGGACGATGCCTCGGCGCGTGATGATTGGTTGCGGGTATACCAGAACGGGCTTGAAACACTCAAACCGGATGAGCGCCAAATAGATGAAACCTCCGTCAACCGTGAGCAAAAGCGCCTGACCAATGTAGTGCACCCGATGATCGCGGAGGCCGCTACGCAGTTTCAAGCCAAGGCGATCAATGAACTGTTCCCGCCCAAGGGTCCAGTAGGCGCGACTATTGTAGGTGAGGCCAGCGTAGCCACGCAGGAACAAGCCAAGCGTGTTACTGACTATATGAACTATCAACTTACGGAAGAGATGACGGAGTATTTTCCTGATCTTGACCAAATGCTTTTTCATTTGCCGCTGGTGGGTCAGACATACAAGAAGTGTTGGTTTGATGTCAACCTACGGCGCATTTGCAGCCGGTTTGTTCAAGCTGAAGATTTTGTAATTGATGCCGGTGCTACTGACCTTGAGTCTGCGTGCCGGTATACGCATGTTTTGCGTGTTCCGCGCCATGAGTATGACCAGTATGTAGCTAATGACTATTACCTTCCTGCACCAGCCAGTTCTGATTCATTGCAAGAAACGACGATTCAAGACATTGATGGCATTGAGGCTGTGTACGGCACATATGATGCGCCGATTGAATTGCTAGAAATACACACGTATTCTGACATACTCAATAAAAACGAAGATGACCCTGATAAGCCAATAGTGGTTACAATTCATCGTGACTCTGAAAAGGTTGTTGCGGTTCGCCGTAACTGGGACGAAGAAGATGAAAAAGAACGCAAGAACGTTTGGTTCATTTCGTACAAATTTTTGCCGGGACTCGGGCCGTATGGGTATGGGCTGTATCATGTAATCGGCGGGTTGGGTAAAGCCGCAACGGGAGCACTGCGCTCTCTGCTTGACGCAGCGGCATTTAGCAACATGCAGGGTGGATTCAAACTTCGTGGTCGTGTTAAAGGCGGCGACATGGAGATTGGCCCCGGTGAGTTTACAGATATTGACGCAGCGGTTGATGACGTTAAAAAAGCGATCATGCCACTGCCGTTCAAAGAGCCAAGCCAAACCATGATGCAACTGCTTCAGTTTGTGGTGCAAACGGGCAAGCAGTTCGCTAACACGGTAGAAACTAATTTAGCCGATGCAAACCAGAACACGCCCGTAGGAACTACGATGGCGTTGTTGGAAGAAAACAGCCGTGTGTTTTCTGCCGTGCACAAGCGACTGCACAACAGCCAGCGTAAAGAGTTTAAGCTCATTGCCAAGCTCAACGGTATTTATTTACCGGAGCGTTACCCCTACCGGATACGTGACCTTACGGTTGTTCTGCGTAAGGATTTTGATGACCGTATTGATGTAATACCTGTATCAGATCCCAACACATTCAGCTCTACGCAACGCATCGCTCAAGCTCAAGCGATGATGCAGCTCTCTAAAGAGTTTCCGCAGTATCATAACCAGTATAACGCTTTGCGTAGAATGTACGAGGCGATGCGTATACCCAACTATGAAGAAGTGCTTACAGATCCTAAAGAAGGTATTCGGCGCGATGCGGTTACGGAAAACTCATTGATTGCTTTGGGCAGACCAGTTAAGGCATTTCCTGACCAAGACCACATGGCACATATTACTGTACTGGATGACTTTTTCCGTAGGTTGCCACCTGAGCAACAGGAACAGTTCTTTATGCCGTACATTAGCCACCGTGCTGAACATACGGCGTTGTTCTATCGTGCAATGATTCAAGCGCAGATGGCCGCGCCCATGCCACCGTTAGGTGAACAAGGTGATGATACACCAGCAATTCCACCTGAGTTGGATGCAGAAATTAGTCAGGCAGCGGCTACGATTGTAACGCAGAATCCACAACCAATGATTGGGCCACCGCCACCACCAGCGGGTGAGCAACAAAACCAGCCTAATCCTATGGAGCAAGCGCAGATGGCAATGCAGATTGAGGCTCAGGCTACGCAAGCCAAGGCTCAAGCTGACATAGAAGCTAAGATGCAAAAAGCTCAGATGGATATGCAAATCAAAATGGCGCAGTCACAAATGGACATGGAAATTGAACGTATCCGTGCTCAGGCCCGTATTGATGAAAACAGAATACGTAACGAGAACCAGCAAGACCTTGAAGAGCAAGAAATGGATGCACGCATTCAACAGCTTGTGCTCAAGACAGAGGCTGATATACAGTTAGCTAAAGAAAAAGCTGAAGCGATGATTGAGGTAGAGCAAGAAAAGGCGGCATCACAGGTGGCCATAGCACAAATTAAAGCTGAGCGCACAGATGGCTAATTTAGAAAAGCTCATACCTCCGGCCACACGGCGGCAAGTGGGCAGTCTTGCGGAATATTTACGCCGTGGACTTGGTGATGTGTTTAACGTCCCCGCTATGGTTGATGATGTACGTAAACAGGGTTATCCTTCAGCTACAAATATAGGGCTTGCGGCATTAGGTCCGGCAGGAGGCTTGCAAACAAAAATTGCTGGTGGCGCTTTGAGACTTTTGCCCATTGATGCTTTTATTAAAGGTGGTTCACTGATTAGTGACGCTGTGCCCGTAGTCGGCAAAGCAATAAAGAAAGCAGCGCCACCGACGGCGGCGGCAGTTGCAATGACGCCAGCTACGGTTGATGAGGCAGAAGCGGGTGGGCTAAAAAATTTGATACTCAAGCTAGCCGATCAAATCAACACTACCACGCCCACATTGCTCAGACCCAAGGGTCAGGGTATAGGCGAGCGGATGCCTAAAAAGATCGCGGAACAGGAGCGGCAATTGAGATTGGAATTGGCTAAGATGCCTACATCGCCCAAACAAAATGAAAATATCGCTAACATCTTCAACTCACAAGAGTATACGGTTGAACAAATCCTTGCTGCCGTTAAGGAGGCATTGAAGTTTGGCGACTAAACTTACTGCCGCAGAGGTACGCGCTGCAAAGAGCTGGTTAGGTAGGCGTGACATTACGCCTAAAGAACTATCGCCAAGAAAATTTGCAAAGGCTGCAAAAATGTTAGATAAAGGTTTTAAGGAAACTTTGGCTGTTATTGCGGCGTCGCAAACCGGAGGTCAGGTATAATGGTAACGATGGCACCTAGAATGGGGGGATTACCTTCCCGTCAGATGATGGCGCAACCTGTCGCGTATCAAAACATACCTAAACTGGCACCGTCGTTTCAAAACTTAATGCGTATGGTTGTTGACGCATATAAACGTATGGGCCGACCCGTACCTCCTGCGGATGATATTGCAAAAATAGCCCGAGGTATTGCTGAAGATCAAGCGGGTGCCGCCGCCGCTCCGTTAGGGAGAAGCCCTACGGGTGTTGTAAATCCTGCTCGCGGAGCATTTGAAGGGCAGATGATAAGTCGCCTAAAAACACCCGACAACACTACTTTCCACTACCGCCCCGGAAAGGTCGAAGACGCGCTAGGGTTTGACACAAGAGACTATAAAAAAATTCCTAAAATGCTCGAGAGCGGTATGCCGGGACAAGGTCTTTCACTTGCAACGCGAATGCAAAGCAGACCAGGACCGCTTATTCCTTCTGAACAAGCAGCGTTTATGGGACAATTTCCAGAACGCGTGATTCACGGTACGCAAACTGTTCCGGCCTCTCTGACTTCAGATTTACAAAAAGCAATAGAAGCATTTGCCAAGCGAGCGGGCCGCGCACCTTCAGAACAAGAAGTTGGCCAGATCATTAGTCAAATCGCCAAACAGAAACCACAGTCAGCACTTGATATGCTCAGTTTTCCAGGGGCTAAAGCCGGAGCACCCAACGTAGCTGCACAGGAAGTTGGTGCGCTAGCGCGTGCCGGTGAAAGTGGCGCTCTAGCTGATCTTGCTAAAACAGCGGGTAAAGCCGCCGGAGTTAAAGGTCCCGCAGCTGAAGAAGCTCTTACTCGCGCAATTTTACAGCGACAAGCAATGGGGCCGCGCAAAAGTTCGTTAGACTATTTGACCGCCCTACCCACCAAGCAGGGCAAAAATTTAGAAGCTCTTGCCGAGCAAACACAGAAAAAGAAACTACTGGACGAGATTAAGAAACTACTTAAGAAATAGCTAGAAATTAAGACCTAGGAGAATTATGGTCATAGGTGAATTTTTGCGTAAGCTCCAAGAGGGTTTACGTGCTGAGCAAGAATCTATACAGGAGCGTATGGGTTCTGGCGGCTGTAGTGATTTCAATGATTATTGCCGTAACGTAGGCATGATCGCTGGAGTTGATTTAGCTATAGCCACAATACAAGAGACTGTTGAAACCCTAGATAAAGAGGATCAAGAATGAGTAACCTTCCTATTCCCCGAGGATTTAAGGTGCTGATCGAAAAGCCTAAACCTAAAGACAAAACTGATGGCGGCATCTTGCTGCCAGACCAAGCAATAGAAGCCGAGAACTATTTGAGCATCTGTGCCAAGGTGGTTAGCATTGGTCCGCTTGCATTCAAAGACCGCGAGACGGGCAAGTTTTGGGCTGGTGGTCCGTGGGCTACTCCCGGCCAGTGGGTTATCGTGCCTAAATTTACGCAGTTTCGCATGGAAATTGACGACAAAGAGTATCGCTTTATTAACGACGATGAAATTATCGCTGTTGTCGAAGACCCAACTGTAATAAAGGTATACGCTTAAACATCGTATCGCGACGTAATCGCGTAGAAAGGAAAAATTATGGCAGAGCAGAAAGAAGAGTGGGAACCTGTAGACGAACAGGCTCTCGAAAAAGACTTGGCACCGCAAGAAGACAATGCTGAGTTTTCAGACCTCGTTGAAATTATTGATGAGTCTGCACCGGACTCAGTTCCTGCGCCCGAACCAGCGGCAGCATCTGAACCAGATAATGACATGTCTGACCGTGTGCAGAGACGCATCGACCAGCTAACACGTGAACGGCGTGAAGCAGAACGGCGTGAGCAAGCTAAAGATGCCGAGTTACAAGCACTCACGGAAAGAATGGCACAGCTTGAAAACAAAGGCCAAGAGCAAGCGGTGCAAAGTTTTCAAGATCGGTATAATCAAGTACGCGCTGACTTAACCGCCGCTGCAGAAGAAGGCGACACGGCTCAGCAAATCGCTTTAACTGAGCAACTTGCCGATATGCGTGCTGAGGCAAAAGTTGCTCAGTTGACTAATAGGCAACAGCCAGCGCAACAGCAGCAACAGCAACAGCAACAGCAACCGGCGCAAGATGCACCACAAGCGGCTTATACTTGGTGGGAGCGGAACCAGTGGTTTAACACACCGGAAAACCAAGCTGAGTCAGCTTATGCGCGGGTTGTTGACGTTCAATTAGAGCAGGAAGGTTTCGATAAGAACAGCCCTGCCTACTACACAGAGCTTGATAACCGTTTACAAGAAAAATTTCCTGAGTTATACAACAAGGGCGATGTAAAAAAATCAAAACCCGCAACAGCGCCGACAGGCGGTAGAGCGAGTTCTGGTAAAATCGCAAAAGACGGTCGGGTACAGTTAACGAAAGATGAACTTAGCATGGCTCGCGAACTCGGGATTACATCGGAAGCCCAATTAAAGGCTTACGCTAAAGAAATCCAAAAGAGTAGACAGGAGTCTTGATTATGGCTATCGCTCGAACAACTCGTAATTCCGAACCGACGCATGAACTTCGAGAAGATATTTCTCGCGAAGAAACGTGGTCACCTCCAGCTTTGTTGGATGCTCCCCCTGCTAGGGAGGGTATGCGGCAAAGATGGGTATCTACCCAGATCCTAGGGCAAGAAATTCCGCACCACACTATGAAAAGATTCCGTGAAGGTTGGACTCCGCGACCGGCAGATACGGTACCGAAAGACTTTCCAGTTCCCACTATTGCCCAAGGGCAGTGGGAAGGGTTAATAGGCGTTGAGGGCATGATTCTGTGCGAGATGCCAGAAACGAAAGTCGCTGCTCGGACAAAGTATTTTGCTCGGAAAAATGCAGAGCTTAACCAGTTTGTGGAATCAAATCTCAATAAGGTGGAACGAAGTGGCGGTATCGCTATTGACAGAGATTTCCGTTCCGATGTTTCACGTGGTCAAAAAATTGTCGATGATTAAGGAGCATTCTTATGGCAAACACGGACGCCCCTCGGGGCTTTTGGCCGCTTCGTCATCTCTCGGGTGGGACCATGCGGCCCTCTGCTCACACGCTTGCGAGTGGGTATGGCACCAACATCTTTCGAGGTGACGTAGTCAAACTTGTTGCTGGAGGGGGCATTGAAGTTGCCGCCGCTGGTGACCGATTCCTCGGTATCTTTGATGGATGCCGGTATGTTAACTCTAGTGGCGAGCAGGTCTATTCCAAGTATTGGCCCGCAAGCACCACGGCTACTGAAATTGAAGCCTATGTTTATGACGATCCAAACATTTGCTTCGGTGTTCAGTCCGCTGGTTCTACTGTGGCTGCCGATGTTGGTAACATAGGTGACCATGTTGCTGGTACGGGTTCTACTACTACGGGGATCTCGGCCCACGAATTGAACGGTTCTACTGGTACCGGCGACGCAGGATTCCGAGTTCTCGGAAAAATCGAAGCGCCGGACAATGCCTATGGGACAAATGTCAACCTGATTGTTCAGCCGTATGAGCATGAGTACACTATGGCTGACCATAGTACTCCAGGCGTATAGGGGGTTTAGACAATGGCTTTGAATAGAGCACTCTTTGCAAAACAGCTCGAGCCGGGACTAAACACCCTTTTCGGCATCGAGTACGCAAGCTACCCAGAACAGTGGAAAGAAATCTTTTCGCAGAATACTTCTCAAAAGGCTTTTGAAGAAGATACCCTGCTTGAAGGTTTTGGGGCGGCAGCAGTTAAAGCTGAAGGCACCGCAGTGGCATACGACACGGCGGCTGAACTTTGGACTGCTCGCTACAACCACGACACCATTGCTTTGGCGTTTTCCATTACGGAAGAAGCTGAAGAGGATGGCTTGTATGGTTCCATTGGCCAACGCTACGTTAAGGCGCTGGCTCGCAGCATGGTCCACACCAAGGAAATCAAAGGAGCGAACATTCTTAACAATATGTTCACTTCAGGCACTGGCGGTGACGGTGTTGTTCTTGGTTCGGCTAGCCACCCAACGGCCAACGGCACTCAATCAAACATTCTGTCCACGGCAGCTGATTTGAGTGAAACCAGCCTTGAGCAAATGCTCATTGATAT
>Ga0098036_1000624_pt1 | contig 15015 bp, 13 predicted proteins | sample 4_EtaG_FD_77064 | JGI IMG/M metagenome (GOLD analysis project Ga0098036, IMG submission 77064) | Marine viral communities from the Subarctic Pacific Ocean - 4_ETSP_OMZ_AT15127 metaG | ecosystem: Environmental > Aquatic > Marine > Oceanic | place: Pacific Ocean | collected 2015-01-07 | reverse complement strand
TTAGAACAGTATGCACCTAAAGGTGAGTTTTTAGCTTATATAAATAAAAAAGAAGCTAGAATTTTAAAAGCATATGGTGGTGCTGGTAAACCAATAAAACAAACAAATATACCATCATATTTTATTTTTACTGCTAGTGGAGCATTAGCTAGTTGGGTAGTACCAGCTTTAATAGCAACAAGCACAGCAGTTAGTTTTATGGGAAGTTTAAATCAATCTCGTAATATGAGAAGAGCTATGTTAACTGATGAACGTAATGCACAAAATAGAGCTAATCAATTAAAAGATATTGCTAACATGAAAGCAGCTAAAAGATTAAGCACACTTAGAACAATACAAGCAGCAAGTGGTACGCAAATGGGTACAGGTTCTAATTTATTGCAAACAGTTGAGCAAGTAAAAGAAATAGAAAAAGCACAATATTATGCGTCACAAAATTTACAAATGGAATTAGATGCAATAGATTCCAGAGGGTCTAGTTTATTAGCACAAGAAGCATATTCAAGAGGTACAAATTTATTAGGAGGTGGATTCCAATTTGCAAAAGCAGGACAAGAATCAGGACTGTTTAAAGGAACTTAATAAAAATTATTATGGCAGAAATAGAACCACAAGCAAAAGGCAGAAGTAAACGAATAGATTCTGAAAGAGCTTTAAAACCTGTTAGTGTAGACCCATTAGCTAAAACAAATCAAATAAATATAACAAAAGAATCTCGTTCTAGAATAGAACGATTACAAGCAACAGCTCAATATGCTGGAGAAGTTTTACAAGGAATAGATGACGAAAGAATTAAAAATAAAAATGCTGATGATATAGCTGAAATAAATGTTAAAACAACAGAATTTAGCAAAGAATTATTAAGAAAAAGAGCAATAATGAGTGCTGAACAATTTAATGCAGAAAGAGAAAAATTTGAAGCTAACATATTAAAAGAATATGAAAACAAATATAAAAATGACAAAAATGGATATAAAAAATTTCAATTTAAAAGTAAAGTACAAAATGCATTAACTAAACAAAAACTAGATTTAATGTCATCTTATATGGATTCTGTTGTTAAAGATAGTTTTATAAGGTTAGATAAAGAAGAAAAAGGAATAGATTTACTTATAGCAGGAATGGAGAACATGAATCCAGACATGGTTCCTCTTTTTGCAGACAATATAGAAAAAATGATGTTAGCTCTTGAAGAAGAAAGATTTAGATTAGGTGGAAGTAAAAACCCTAACATACAACAAGAAATAGCAGAAAAAAAAGCACAAGTATATATTAATAGTTTGATAAATAGATTGTCTTCTTTAGATGAATTTTATGGTGTAGATGATGAAGGTAATCCAACTGAAAAAGATTTATCACAATTAAGAAAAGAACTTAGTAATGACCAATATGGAAAAAAACAAGGTTGGAAATGGACAAATGAAGATAAAAAGTTTATAGAAACAACGATAAATAAATTAGTTAGCAATCAAAAAGAAGCACATAATAATGCAGAACTTGCACATAATAATAATGTTTCAACAACAACTATAGATAAAGGAATAGCAATATTAGACTTACCCCTAGATAAACAAGAAGACGCATTTACTAAATTAAGAAGCTCAATACAAACTTCTAATTTTAAAGGACCTGATGCTAATAAAAAAGCAAATGAACTTGTAAAAGTTATAGATTCAATAGCAAAAGGTGAGGATGCTTCTGCTCCAATAAATTATCAAGCATTTAGCGACATAAAAAATGCAATTTTAAATGGAACTTTAAAAAGTTTAGGCGAATCAATGACTGAACTTGGTGGCAAAACACCAATGATGATGATTGGAAATGGTCTTTCATTTACAGAATATCAAGAATTAAATACACTTATAAATACTCCATCAGTATTAAGAAGAGAAAAATTAATAAAAGATGAAACTGCTACACTTGTAGACGGAATATGGAAAAATACTGGAGCAACTGGTTTATCAGGTTCTTCTTTAAGAAAATTAAAAATTCAACGTGAAGTAGAAAGATTAATAAGAGAAGGTCTTGATGCAGGTAAAACTATAAAAAATCTAACAGACCCAAATCATGCTGATTACATTGATGCAAATTTTGTTATAACTAGTGACCCTAGATTTCAAGCAACTTTTGAAGATACAGTAAATGATGCTTTAATTAATCAAGGTTTTGCTTCATTGGTGTACGGAGGCGAAATAGGAGAAGACAAAGCAAGAATATCAGCAATAGTAGAAAATAATCGTAGAGAAAAAGTTAATCTTTCATCAGGGAAAAAAGAATTTTCATATATAACTATAGAAGACCAAATAAAAGGAATTGAAACATTTGAACCATTATCAGAAATATTAGCAAAAATTGCACTAAATCCTATTGATAATGTGTATGAATTTTTTGTTAATATATACGGAAAAGAAGTAGCTCATGATATTTTAAATCAACCAGAAACTGAAGCATTGTTAAAAAACAAAGATGGTTATGGACAAAACATACAAGATTTTTATAACAAAACTGGTAATTTTAGTTCTAAAAAAAGCAAATCAAAACTAAACATTCTTGCTGCTGGAAAACAACCAGAAGAAAAAGATGACAAGGAAAAAGTTTAATGGGTATTGAAGATGCATTAAAAAAAAAATTAGGCGATAACTATGTTGCTCCTACTACAACTGAAGTTTTTATAGAGGAAGATAAAAAAAAAGATTTTACTTATGGAAGTGATGCTAATGACGATATTACAGAAAATGGAAATAAATTTCCTATTTCTGACAAACCAAAACCAAAAAATTTATCACCTATATTTGGCACAGTAACACCAAAAAAAAACAAAAAAAAATTAGAAACTGTACGACCTGGTTTCAGATTACCTGCAAGTACATTATTAAATCCTAATAAAGATTATTCACAAGTTAGAGAAGAATCAAAAGGATTTTGGCACTCAATGGTAGGAGAAGATTTTGAATTTGGTAGGTACATAGAAAGAGGTCTGGGTAAATCAACTATTAATCTTGCAATGCAATATTATAGCGAAGGAGAAACAGGTATAGATTATAGGGAAGCATTTGGAGTAGAACCTGAAGATACTGGAATTTTAGAAAGATTTATAGAAACAGGTGCAGGAATAGTAGCAGATTTACCACCATTTTTATTAGGTGCAATACCAGGAAGTGTTGTAGGAGGGCCAGTTGCAGGAGCTGGTGCTGGTGCTTTTTTAAATGAAACAATAAAAACAATGTATTTAGAAGCATTAGAAAGAGGAGATGTAGACACATTTGCAGAATGGTGGGAAATTTTTACAGACGAAGCATTAATTGAAGGAATTAAATCTGGTGCAACTTTAGCAGCAACTGTTGCAGCACCAGGATTGTTAGCTAAAACTGGTGCAAGTTTTTTTGGAATGAATACTCTTTCGCAAGTTGCAACTATGAACACATTAGGTGTTGTTCTTAATGGACATATGCCTACTAAAGAATCTTTAATTAATGATACATTAACATTTGGAATGTTTAATATAAACGGAAGTGGTTTAAAATTAGCACGAAAATTAGGCATTAGAGAAGAAGGACAAATTCAAGGTAGAGGTAACTTACAAAAAATTCTTGAAACTAAAATATTACCTAAATTACAATTTAGACAAGGAATATTTAGTTTAAATAGTCAGCTTGGTCCAGGTTTAAAACCAGTAGTACAATATGGACCACAACCACAAACATTAGGTTTAATAAAAACTACACTAAAAGACATTACAAAAAAATTAAATGAAACTCCTAAAACACAAGAAGCATTTTTAAAACGAGTAAATGTTAGTGAAAATACAACTTACATGGTTGGCAACATAAGATTTGGTGCAACTGGTAAATCAATAATGGAAAAAGTTACTGGTAAAAAACAACATTTTGTAGACGAAATGATTAACAAATTATATCCTGTAAGAGAAATTGTAGAAAATGCTATTAAAGTTGCTGAAACAAAATCAGGTACAAAAACACCTGGAATGGGTAAATTAAATCCATATGAAATGACAAGAGGTTTAGTAGGTGCTTTTCAAAGAGCATCAGGTTTTTTTGATAGAGCTACTATGAAATTTGGTAGTTTAGATGCAGCAGGAAAAAGCTTAAATTCAATTTTTGACCCTTTACAATACACATTTGTTAAACGAACTGGTGAATTAGATATAAAAAGAGCTTTTGGAATTACAACAAAAAAAGTAGCTCGTGAACCTGACGTAGTAGCTAAAAATATGGTTGAATTAAATAGTTATCTTATAGCTAAAAGAATATTAGAAAAATATAATTTATCATCTGTTGCAGAAAAAAAAGGTTACAATGCTGAAAGATTAGCAAATGCTAAAAAAACTATTGAAGAACACAAAGGTAAATATGAAGTATATGCAAAAGAATTAAGAGAGTATAATAAACAGTTGTTAGATTATGTAGAAGCATCAGGAATGTTATCTAAAAAAGCTAGAAAAATAATAGAAGAAGCAAACAAAGATTATGTTCCTTTTAATGTTGTTGCTGAAATGGGTATGGCACGAGCTACTACTAAAGGTGCAGATGGATTAAGAAAATGGACTAAAGATAATTTTGAATACGGATTAGAAATGGAACCTCCAACTAATTCAATGTATAAAAACACATTACATTTAATAACATTAGCAGATAGAAATAAAGCATTACAATACTTTTTTGATATAGCATTGAAAAATCCAGAACTTATGCCTGAAGCAAAATTTATAAATAGAACTAAAACAGGAAGAATGACCAAAGAAGATTTAGACACTTTACATTTGTCAGAATTTACAAAAATAAAAAATCAAGAAGTAAGTTTAGAATCATTTAAACCTGATGGATTTTTTCAAAATTTAGATGCTGGTATTCCTAAAGGAAATCAAAATATTTCATATTACATAAAAGGAGAAAAATATACATTTTCTGTAGAACCTAGATTATATAGAGCATTGGCACAAACTAATTCTATGTCTACAAATATGTTACATAAAGCTATGCGTCCTTTTACTCGTGCTTTAAGAACTGGTGCAACAGTAACACCAGAATTTTTTATTGCTAACCTTGTAAGAGATGCTTATGCATCTGCAGCTATAAGTAGAAACTATCATATACCTTTTGTTAATAGCATAAAAGGTGCAGCAGCAATGTTTGACGACTATTTATTAAGACAAAAAGGTGGTACTGGAAATGAATACGTTAGAAAATATTTAGCTGCAGGTGGTGGTGTAGCAAACTTTTTAGAAATGAACAGAAATTATCTTGACCCTAAAATGATAACAGAATTTCAATCAGGTAGAAAATTTATAAATCAAGTTCCAGATAACATGATTGCACCTGTTATGGATATTTTAAAAAGAGTAGGTTCTTTTGGTGAAAATATGGCTAGGGTTGGTGAATTTAAAATAACCCTTGACAAATTAAGTAAATATCAAAACGAAGGTTTAGGTAAAAGTCTTTGGGATAGATTGGATTATAAAGCTGGATATAGGTCAAAACATGGTATGACGCAAAGAGAAATGATAGAAAGAGCAGGTTTTGAAGCAAGAGATTTAATAGATTTTGCTAAATCTGGTTGGACAGCAGAATCATATAATCAATTATCTGCCTTCTTTAACGCAAGAATTAGAGGATATGATAAACTTGCAGAAGGTTTTTCTAAAAGACCAATGAAAACTTTTGGTTATTATTTTACAATGGTAACTTTACCAAGCATGGGTTTGTTTTTCTTAAACAAAGACGATGAAGCATATCAGGCATTAGGAAGATTTGAAAAAGATTTATTTTGGAACATACCTTTACATAAAGTTCCATTAATAGGAACAGAAGAAAAAGTATTTTTAAAAATACCAAAACCTTGGGAACCAGGTTTATTATTTGGAACAGCAGTAGAAAGATTTTTAGAAGAAATGTATAACGATGAACCTGATGCTCTTAATGATTTTTTAATTGATATGGCTAAAACACAAATGAGAAGTGGTCTTATAACTGCACCAACTGCTGCTCAACCATTTATAGAAAATCTAACTAATTTTAATTTTTACTCGGGTGGACCTTTAGTATCTTCATCAAAACAAGCACTTTTGCCACAGTATCAATACAGAGAAGATAGTTCAGAAATTTCTAAATGGTTAAGTAAACAGTTACCATTTGGTCCATATAGTCCAATAAAATTAGACAACTTTGTAGCTAAATGGACAGGTGGTTTAGGTAAAAATATAATGAGAATGACAAATTCTTTAATAAAAGGGGTTGACCCTGAACAAGATGTTTTTGATATTTGGGATGATGATTGGATTAAAAATGTAAATCAAATTCCTATAATAAAAGCATTTTTTGTAAGGTCACCTAAAGGTCAATCTTCACATATTACTAAATTTTATAACGATTTTAAAAAAACAGAACAAGCATACAGAACAAAAATACAACTTGAAAAAGAATTTAAATTTGAAGAGTTGCAAGATTTTATGCTTAATAATGAAGATTGGTTAATATGGGATGCAACTAATAAAGGAGCACAAACACTTGCAGATTTGAGAAAAACTTTAACTACAATTTACAATGCACCAGACGATGCAATGTCAGATAATGACAAAAGAGATAGATTAGACCAATTGTATTTAGTAATGAGTCAAGTAGCTCAACGACAAAATCAAATAATTAAACTAATAAAAAAGAAAGCTGCAGAAAAATTAAAAGAAGCAAGAAAACAAAGAGCTTTAATAAATTGAAACACGCAAAATTTAATGATAAACTATAGAGGAATATAAAATGGCAATATCAACAACAATAATTAAGAATAGTTACAGTGGTGACGGGTCAAACGATACCTTTGCATATGCCTTCAAAATCTCTGCAGCAGCAGATTTACAGGTTATTATAAGGTCAGCTCTAGGTGTAGAAACTGTTAAAACCCTTACTACTGATTATACAGTAACTGGTGCAGGTAATTCAACTGGTGGTAATGTAGTTTTTGAATCAGGGGATATACCTACAGCTACAGAAACAGTAGTAATAAGAAGAAAAACAACTCAAACACAAACACTTGACTTAGTAGAAAATGACCCATTTACTGCAGATTCTGTTGAAAGTGCATTTGATAAAAACCTTGCAGCTATTCAAGAATTACAAGAAGAGGTTGATAGGTCTTTTAAAGTATCAAGAACTAACACTATTACATCATCTGAATTTACAACAAGTGCTGCAGATAGAGCTAGTAAAGCATTAGGATTTGATACTTCTGGAGATTTAACTACAATAGCAGATTTCCTACCACAAGGTGGCGATTCTGCATTAATGACATATTCAACTACTACTGCCGATGCTGACCCTGGTGCTGGTAAAATAAGATTTAACAACACTACAATAACATCAGTAACTGCAGCATATGTAGATGACGTAGAATACAATGCTACAGACATATCTGCATGGGTACAGTCTTGGGATGACAATGCTACCAACTATACTAATAGAGGTAGATTAAGGGTGCAAAAGGCAGGAACACTTAATACATGGGCAGTATTTAATATTACAGCAGCAATAGTAGATGCTTCTGGTTATAGTAAAGCTACACTAGCCCATGTAGATAGTTCAGGTACTTTTACAGATGCAGATAAAGTATGGGTAACATTTATAGCAAATGGTGTAGATGGAGTTAACCCAGGATATTTTTACAAATTTGATTCAGGAACAAGTGATGCTGACCCAGGAGCTGGGGAAGTGGCTTTTAATAATGGCACATATTCAAACATTACAGAGATTTATATAGATGATGTTGACCAACATGGAGCAACTACCCAGACAGATACTATTACATGGGATGACAGTACAGCAGGTAATAAAGGTTATGTTCAGTTTTCTGACATAAGCGATAAATCTACCTATGCTAGATTTAAAATAACAGGCACAGCTACAGATGCGTCTGGCTACAACAAACTAGCAGTAACTCATCTTGTTTCCAATAATACGTTTACTGCAGGAGATAGTCTTTCAGTAACATTTACAGCATCAGGTAACGATGGTGCAGTACCTGGATATCTTTATGTATTTGATACAGCAACTACAGATGCCGACCCAGGTGCAGGTGAGATTAGATTTAATAATGGCACATATGCTTCAGCATCAGCAATTTACATAGATGATGATGACACTAATGGTGCAACAACATCAACAGATGTTTTAACTTGGGATGATTCTACATCTACAATTAAAGGATATTTACATATAGTAGATACAGATGACCCAACAACATATGCTAGATTTTCTATTACAGGTGCATCTACAAATGCAAGTGGCTATAACAAATTAGCAGTAACACCTTTGGTATCTAATAATACATTTAGTGCTGGTGATATAGTATCTGTACATTTCACAAGACAAGGTGATAAAGGTACAACTGGAAATACAGGTTCTACTGGTTCTACAGGTTCAACTGGTAGCACAGGTGCTACTGGTGCAGCAGGTACAAACTCACAACTATCAATGACATGGAGCAGTAGTACATCTGATGCAGACCCTGGAGCAGGTAAGATTGCATTTAACAATGGAACACTTGGTAGTGTATCAATTCTTTATGTAGATGATGCAGATGATGCAAGTGCAGATATATCTGGATATGTTCAAAGCTGGGATGATGTATCTAATTCTGTAGCTAGAGGTATTGTTACTATTACTAAAGAAGGTACACCAAGTACATATGCTACATTTAAAATTTCTGGTGGTGTAACAGACGCAAGTGGATATACCAAAGTACCAGTTACACACGTTGTAAGTTCTGGTTCATTTTCTAATACTGATGGAGTAGGAGTACATTTTAGTTATAGTGGAGCAGATGCAGGGTCAACAGATTTAGTTAATGACGCAACACCACAGCTTGGTGGAGATTTAGATTTAAATAGTAGAGGAATAGATTTTCCTAGTACAGCTAACGTAACAGATTGTAAAGATGAAGATAACATGGCTAGTAACTCTGCTACTATGTTAGCTACACAACAATCTATCAAAGCATACGTTGATGCTCAACCTTCAAATGCAAGTTACAATGGAATAATAAATGGAGATTTTTCATGTTGGCAAAGAGGTACAAGTTTTACTTCTGGAGGTAATAATGATGATACCTGCACAGCATCTAGATGGGTACTGTTATCAGATGGAAATGATATTGTTGATGTAACTCGTGCTGTTGGAGATGTAGATACTGGTTACTATTCTATTGGATTAGATGTAGAAACAGTAGATAAAAAATTTGGTATAGTACAGATAATAGAAACTATAAATTGTGGACAGCTTGGAGGTAAAGGAACTACTTCCGTAAGTCTTTCATTTAAAGCAAAGGTTTCTGGTGGTGGAAAATTAGATAACGTAAAAGCTGCAGTAATAGCATGGAGTGGCACAGCAGATAGTGTAACAAGTGATGTAGTAAGTGCTTGGAACGCAGAAGGTACTGACCCAACATTAGCAACAAGCTGGACTTATGAGAACACACCTAGTAATTTGAGTGTAACAACTTCATGGGTTAGATATGAAATAGAGAATATATCAGTAGATACTTCTGGCACTAATAATGTTGCAGTATTTATTTGGTCAGATGTAACAGATACAGATGCAGGTGATTTCTTATACATTGCAGATGTACAATTAGAACCTGGTGCAACAGCAAACCCTTTTAAACGAGAAACCCATGCTGCAACACTATCACAATGTCAAAGATATTATCATAAAGGTCAGTATGCTTTTATGTCATCAAGTGCTACAACGTGTGTATTTAATATTAATTTCCCAACTACTATGAGAACAAGTCCAACAATATCACATGAGTATGCCGAGGGTGGTACAGCTAATGATATTTATAACATTGCTAGTGCTGCTACACCAACTTTTGTTCCTAATGGTAGTTTTGGAGATGCTAATAGTTATAGGTTTGCTTATGATTTTGATGCAGGTCTTACAGCAGATGATGCATACCAAGCTTACTTTTATTTTGAGGCGGAGTTATAAATGATTGAAACAGTAGTTAACATGAGAGATGCAAATAACACTTTAACAGGTTATTTAATGAATGGTAATAAGTATGTACCATTAGACCCAGCAAACAGAGATTATCAAAAAATACAAGAATGGGTAGCAGATGGTAATACTATTGCTGAAGCAGATTAATAATGATGTTAAATGTGCATGAATTAAATGTTGAATTAGCCAAAATTAAAGGCGACATTAAAATGATTAATTCACACATTGAGATAATTAAAACTAACCACCTTAAACACATTGAAGAAGATTTAAAAAATGTAAGAAGAGTAATGTGGGGTGTTGGTTTTATGATGATGACACAAATGATTGTAGTTATCAGGGAGTTTATATTAAAATGAATAAAGAAATATGCGACTGCGAAGAAACAAAAGAAGAATGTGATTGCGAAGGTAAGGGAACTAACTAATGTTTGGCCTTGGTTTAGTATTTAGTGCTGTTAAAACTATTGGCAATGTCATGCAGCAACGACAAGAAACTAAAAGATATAATGCTATGGCAGAAAGAAACCATGCATATCGTATGGCACAAGGTGAAATAGAATACCAAGCACAAGTAAGAAGTGATAACCAAGACGGATGGAAAGACGAGTTTGTACTAATAGTTGTATCATTGCCATTATTAGTATTAGGATATTCTGTATTCTTTGGAGATGCAGATACAAAAGCTAAATTAGATTTATTCTTTGCATACTTTAATGCTTTACCACAATGGTATCAATGGTTACTTATAGGTATCTTCGGTGCTATCTATGGACTTAAACCAGCAGCAGGTATGTTTGGAAAGAAATGAAAGAAACACTAACAATTGTTTTTGGATTGTTGTTATGGATAATCTTGTTATCTGCGAGTAGTGTAGTAAATGCAACAGATAATTCAACAGCAACACAAACTAATACAAGTGGAAGTAACACTACTATAAGTGGTGGGTATACTAGCACAACTACAAATAACAACGATGGTCAGACAAACACTACAACTTCGACCACAACTAATGCCACCACAAACAGTACCAATAACAATTCTGAAACACAAAAGATTCCTGTAGGTACAGCAAACGCACCAAGCATGAGTTCTTATTCACAAGACTTATGTACTATTGGTGTTAGTGGTGCAGTACAAGTAACTGGGTTTGGTGTTGCTGGTGGTACATATTTTACAGATGAAAATTGTGAAAGAATGAAACTAGGTAAGTTGTTGTATGACTTTAATATGAGAGTTGCAGCTATAGCTATACTATGTCAAGATGATAGAATCTTTAGTGCTATGCATCATGCAGGTACACCATGTCCATTTGAAGGACAGATTGGTGCAGCAGCAAAAGCTCAATGGGAAAAATATGATATTGAAAGACCTGACTACCAAGAGTATACAAAAAATTTAAGAAGAAGAAGAGCTATAGATGCTAGACTAAATAAGGTATTAGAGAAACGAGTTAATACAGAATTTGAATTGTATGGCGATGATGATGATGAAAATTAATTATCTTGGTTGGTTTTATTTTCTTATTAGTTTTATGGTAATAGCTTGGGCTTGTTTTGCTGAAGATATAACTACTGGCAACTTACTACCCAACGGAACTAACAATGCTAGTAACTATCAAAATGTAGATACATCTATTCCTAATGTTACAACTAATGGTTTTAACACAACAGGTAACATAAGAGATTGGGGTCAAGAGTTAGAAACAACAGGAACTGGTGGTATTAATGTTACTGGCTCACTTGTTGGTATAACTACAGGAGATGACACAACTACACAAGATAAACTAAACAATGGGGTTACACTTAACTCTACAACTGTAGTACAAAACTGTGAGTACCAAGGTTCTAACTGGCAATGTGGTCAAGCTAAACCAGGACAAGATACATATACTACTACTGTTAGCATACTAGATGAGGGTGGTAATATACTAGCAACTGTAAACCAAGTGCGTAATAATGATGCAGGGTATGGTAGTAATGCATACAAATATACTGATACTGTTATACATACAGGTACAGGCAGCAATCAATTTTATTGGGCATGGGAAGGAGTAGATGTAGGTTATGATACTTACGGCACTAATCTTGGTGGACCTAATTTGCTCGGTGCTAAATTAACTATGACATATGATAATATAGTATTACAAGCAGAAACAATTGAAGAGATAGAAGAAGTATTAGATGAGTTTATAAGATGGGAAGAAGAGTTTACTGAACCTGTTATAGAACCACCTACAGTTGTTGTATTGCCACCTGTATTTGAGGAACAATTTTTAGAAGAATTTGTTTTAGAAGAAGAACCAGTAGTAATAGAAACACTAGAAGAATTAGAAGAAGAGTTTGAAGAAATAGAAATTTTACAGGTTTTCGGTGGTCCAGAAATAATCGAAGAACCTATGGAGAGTACAACCAATGAACCAGAAGAAGTTGAACCAGAGATTGCACAAGCTGTTGAGCTTGAAGAAGAGGTCGTGGAAAACGAACCTGCAACAACTGCCAGTACCGAGGTGGAAGAAACTGCATCAGAACCTGAAGTGGAGCAGACCATAGCAAAGGAAGAAACTGTTGAAGAAAATGTGCCTACTGTAACAGAAGAACCTAAAGAAGTAGTAGCAGAAAAACCTGTTATTAAAGAGTTTTCGGTAGATGTAGCTAACGTAGAAGCACAAGTTAAAGCTAGAGTTAAATCAGTTGAGCAACAATTACAAGCTGTTAGTATTATTGCTGCTAAAGCTATGACTAAAACACAAGTAAATCTTGGTCAATACACTAATAAAAACGACCAAATGTTTGATAATAGAAAAATTTATGAGAACAAAACCTATAATGATGTGGTATTATTAGATGAATATATGGTAGATATATATACAAAGGATAACAGGGTAGCACAGATTACAATGAATGACCCTGTATTAAAATATCAAAATGATTTGCGTGAAGCTACATTTAAAAGACAACAAGCTGAACGTGAACTAAAAAGATTACGAGGTTTTTAACATGGCAGAAAGTTTTATGAGTAGCATAATACCTGAAGAAAAAGGTCCAACTATATTAAGTAAGAATATAAAAAGTGGAACAAAGAAAAAAGAAAATACAACAGAAAAAGATTTGTCTGTTTACGTAAATCACATAAAAAAATTAGAAGGTAAAAAATTAACTGCTTATAAACCTGTAGATACAGAAGAACATTATACTGTTGGTTATGGACATTATGGACCTGATGTTAAAAAAGGAATGACAATAACTAATGAACAAGCAGAGAATTATCTTAAAGAAGATATTCAAGAACGATTAGTTGCAATAAAAAAAGCTATACCTAATTTTGACAATATGCCTATAGATACTAAAAAACATCTTTTAGATTCTTGGTTTAGAGGGGGATTGTCTGGCAGTCCTAAAACTATTGATTTAATTAATCAAGAAAATTATGCAGAAGCAAGTACAGAATTTCTTGATAATAATGAATATAGAAACACTAAATTAACTGGTGTAAAAAAACGGATGGAAGCTACTTCAGAAGCTATAGCTAGATTAGCAATATAAGGAGAACAACATGGATATAGTAGAAACATTAAAAAAATATGCAGTATTAGTTGGGATAGTATCTACGTTAGGTGGTGGGTTCTATGCTTGGGGTGTATTTAATAATAGACTTGATGAGCTTGAACAATCTACTAGCACTAAAAAAATAAAAGACCTAAGTAAACAGGTAAACATACAGGACAAAAGACTTGAAGTTCTTGAAACTAGATTTAATGAATTTAAAATCACAGTAGAAAATCCATTAAAATATTAAGGAGGACACATGAGTTTAGATAAAGATAAAATCAAAGAAGAACTAAAAGAATTTTCTGAAGATGCTGCTGAAGTTATTGGAGATGCACTAAAAAAACATTTCTGGAAATCAGCTAAAGCTGCTTGGAAAAACTTTTCTATTGTTCAAAAACTATATGTTGCTGGTGCGTTTTTTATATATTCGTATTTGCTATATTGGATTTAAACTAATTTCTTAATCCAGTTGCCATCATCATCAAGTACCATAGGCAGTAGTCTTGGTATCCCATGTAAGATGATGCCACATCCAAGTATAAACCTATTCTTAAAGTTCTTGGCATAAGCAAATGCTAAGGACTTTTGGTTTATAAGACATCCTACATTCATTCCCCAGAACAAATTGTCTGGGTTAGCCCACCATGATACAAGAAACTTAGTGTGGTAATGACCTTGGACACAGTTCATACCCATAGTTTGTGATACCTTTAATACATCTGCTGCTTTGCCATGAGTAAACAAACATCTTCTACCATTTGATAAAGTAATAACTAGGTCATCAATCCATTCCCATCTTTTTGTACCAAGAAAATCTGCATAAGATTTAAGAAACTGTCTGCTCATACCATTCTTTAATGCTCTACGAAATACCATAGATGAATGATTAGATTCTACTTCGATAACTTTTGGAAACATAGATTCAAGTTCTTTAATATACTCACGAGCTAGGGTTAGCTCATCCCCTGGAGATGGTAAGTCAGGGTCGTGGTCGTGCATATTAATAGCATGGAAATCTAACAAGTCGCCAATGTTAATTATATTGTCTGGTTTAAATTCTTTTTTGACTGCAGATAAAAAAGCAAACGAATCTTTGTGATGATAAGGTATGTGTAAGTCGCTGATTACCAAGACTTTTTTATTCACAACAATACTTTACACAAGTTATCCACATTATTCAACAGACTTGTGTGGTGGATTTAGTTCTTCAAACAAAGTCAACAATCTTTTTTGCAACAAGTTTTTAAATTTTTCTTCTGTCAAATCAAACTGTTGTTTATCATTTAATTTTGCATGACATATATTTTCTGATTTGACAGTAAACATAATATCTTTTGCAAGTTCATTTACAAAATTAGTCATTTATTCTCCTCCGTATTCGCCATACTGTTCTTGGAAAAATGGTAGTGGTGCATCTTGTGGTCGCTTACCATCCATGTAATCTTGTCCATGTCCATA
>Ga0098036_1000615_pt1 | contig 15117 bp, 19 predicted proteins | sample 4_EtaG_FD_77064 | JGI IMG/M metagenome (GOLD analysis project Ga0098036, IMG submission 77064) | Marine viral communities from the Subarctic Pacific Ocean - 4_ETSP_OMZ_AT15127 metaG | ecosystem: Environmental > Aquatic > Marine > Oceanic | place: Pacific Ocean | collected 2015-01-07 | reverse complement strand
TTCCTGTTGTATTTTGAATAGTCCCCGCTTTAACGGGACCTGAAAAAGTTGTTGTTGCCATAATTTAGTCTCCTAAATAAATCTATAGTCTTGGCAAGTCTGCTAGGTCAGTCTATAGATAATAAAAAAATCCCTAGAAAAAAATAAGGGGCGGAACTCGAACCGCCCCCTAAATTATTATGATGAGCCAGACGATCCGAAGATGCCTAGATAATCACTCACCCCGAAAGAATATCTTTCACGGGCTTTGTAACGGACATTACCAGTGTCAAAATCACCGTCCATACTGGTCTCCAGAGGAGTCCTAGTAAAGTGTTTTAGACCGTTGGGAACGTCTGTTACTAGATACCAACTGTTAGTGTCGGTTAGGTAGTGATTAACGGCATAACCGTCAGGAACCACTCCCATGCTTCTAACGGCATTAATGTCGTTATCGGCTGTACCAACCCTACCAGGGGAATCTAGTAGCCTAGTCGCTGTAAACATACTATTCGCAGGAATAATTAGTTTACGAGGTCTTGCAGCTATTAATAGACCTCTCTCATCAGTCCAACCAGCAACTTGTATCGTTGCATTTTCCAACGATGTTTCGTTCAGGTCAGCCTGAGTTGAGAAGGTATTAGATACTGTCCCACCAGAGACTAGAGTATGTGAAGTGTTAAATAATGTAACACCATCACCTGTTTTAAAAGCACCACCACTAAACCCATTGTTCAACGGATAAACTGCTTTCTGCTGCTTAGTGTAAGCCATCGCCCTAGCAAGTGCTTTGGTGTATCTAGCAGAAACAGAGTCGTATAGATTATCTTCCATAGCTTCTTCTGTTAAAGCAAATCCCATAGCAATTGTCTCGTGCGTGTATCTGGCTGTGTAAGCCTCTTGTGCAGAGTCATAGCTTATTGCACCACCTTCAGCCTTGACTGGAGCTTGTGCGAATCCACTTAGCTTTAAGTCTTCCTCGAAACTTCTGTCAGAAGATTCGTTTTCATACATTAAAGCAGCTTCATCTTGATAGCTGTCATATTCAAGTCCGAATAGTGCATTCAATCCAGGTAATAGTTCCTTCAACATTTGAGCTCTTGAAATAGCCATTTGTTATTCTCCTTATATACCTAGAGGGTCACGGAATTGATGCGTAGTTGCTGTAATAGCACTACTTGCACCAAGTGAATTAAATATCACTATGGTGTCAGTATAAGAATCACCTACGGAACTGTCAGGACCGTCAACAAAGTCAACGATTCTGAGTGGTAGGGTCTTAGTTGTAGCTGCTGTACTGGCATCTAACGCATTTTTACTGCGACCTAAAGATGTTGAACCAGAGGTTTGAACAACGGCGGCGTTGTTACCAAGAGTCGTTTGTGCACATGAACCGTCACCTTGCATTTGGAAAACAACATCTGGGTCTGTAATTACATACGCCATGATGTCATCTGCCGTTGAGCAATTGGTGCTCGCTGTCCACATTTGTGCAAACGTCTTTTGGTTTGTCGTATTTGGTGTATAAGAACAACCGACAAATATTCCTACAGAAGTCAATGTAGTAGTACCTGTGTCTTTCTGGATAGTTCCAGTAGCCGCAAGTTTTACAAAGTCTCCATAGAAAATATTGACGGCATACTGATCGACAATCTTCATGTGCTGAACTTTTCCTGAGAAGGAACCGCTCGCACTAAGAGTACCGATAGGTCTTGCACCATAAGGGGCTGCTGAAGCTGCCATCTTATTCTCCTTTACGCTTGTGTTATCAAACCAAAGCGACTCTAACGGTTAAATCTGCTCCTATTTGTTAGAACCGCCACCAAATGTGACCTTAGTAGAACGCTCAGGATTTAACATGGGCATTCTAGGGTCACTTTCGTTCATTAAATTTGCCTCTACCCCGTCCATCTGTGCTTTAGCCATCGCAATATTGTGGTCACGTTGCTTTTGCACGATTTCTTCAGGACACTTGCAAAGTAATAAACCCCCTACTTCGATATTACCTTCAAACGTAGAATTGTGATCTGACACAATTTTTAGTTCGGGATGGTCTTCCGCTCTCACGGGTTCCCAGCCCTGCCTAAAACGCATGGACACATTAGTGTTATCCGTTTGACCTTGGCTTGAAGTCCTGATCCATCGGAACACATAACCGTCTTGCGATTCGGGTTCTGGTAATACACCTTCGGGGACCCATTTATCAGAGGGGCGTTGTTCGTCTTCCCTCTTCGTTGTGGATTCACGGCTTGGGTCTTCTCCGCTAATCCTACGCTCTTCATTTTCAGCCATTGGACATCTCCTTTAGAAGTTGCTTGGCGTATTGCTCTGGTGTTAACCCAATCCTCCTTGCGAGAGAGACTTGGGTGGCAGTAAGCTGCATTTTGCGAGGTTTGCCGCTATTGTTCCTTGTGGAAGGAGCGACTACTGTCGAAGTGTTCTGATGGGTCGCAGTCTGCCGAGAGGTTTCCTCCCCATCAAATTTATCTGGAAATACTTGTCTCATACGAGAATTTACCTTCTCGTAATATTCATCGGTCATTGGACTAATTTTTTCTTCTGTCACGAGTTTCTCGTGTACGCCATACGCAAAAGAAGTCATTTCTTTGTCCTGACCAAACCATGTATTTTTTTGCAACCATTCTTGTGCTTTCGGGTCTGGTTGCGGAACTGCCTGTTGCTGTGGAGCAGTAGGCTGTTGTTGAGGTTCAGTTGGCACAAATTGCTCTGTCTGCATTAACTGCGTCTGAGCTTGCATCATGCGTTTATTAGCTTGTGTTACGGCTTCGGTATCACCCGCTTCATACGCCAACTTATAATCCCTTTCTGCCGAATCCAAATCTCCTTGTGCTTTGGACTTGGCTGTTTCAACAAAAACCTTTTCTCCTTCAGACAAAACATTCTGAAGTTCTTGGTTCCGTTGAGCTACCTGCTGGGCATAACGAACACTTTCGTCCCGCATTCGTTCTGCTGATTCCTTAGCTCGGCGTTCCTCATGGTAATCGTATTTGAGTTTATCAATACGTTTTTGTACCCTATCGCTAACGTCCTCAAGCTCTTCCTCGTGGGCTTTAGCGTCTGGGTCTTTCTTTGCGACCTGGTCCCCTTCGGGACGGTCATCAACCACTTCAATTTCAATATCGGATTTGTCGGGACTCTCGATGGTTGTAGGTTCTGCGAACCCCAATTCATCGACAGGCAAATCGACCTTTACCTCTACTTCCTCTTGAGTGGTTTCTTGATTAGCTTCTGTATTCATACTTTTGCTATACCTCTAGGATCATCGACAACCGCTTCAACGGTGTCGTCATTAATTAAACGGAACTCTTTCCCATGAATTTTAATTCTTGTTCCAGAATACGCTCGCATTAAGACAAAATCGCCTTCTTTGCACCAAGCTCCCGTTGGGAATCTTACTACATCTCGATAGGCTAATGGTCCTAGTTTCATAACAAAACCAATAATGGTTGATAATTCTTCTGCCTGCAACGTCTCAGATGCTTTGATAATACCTCCTTCGGTCTTATCTTCCACATTTGGAAGTGCAATCAGAATCTTCCAACCGCACGGTTCTGGCAATTGTGAGGCGGTAGTGACCGCTTCTTCTACACCATTCCCGTTGGTAGCTATTTCTGCTTCCATTCTTACTCCTTATGCAACGACTTCACGAGGGGTCGTAGTTCCCCCTGCGTCCTTTAACGGACGTTACGAATGCTCTAACTTCTCTTGAAGATCGAGCAACTCCCGTTCAGCAATAGCGAGACCTTCTATAGTCCCACACATTCGCTTATATTCGGGAAAGTCAACAGCACCTCCAGTGGAGATGTTGTCGGCTATTTCGTTCATTTTATTACGCAATACCTTGCGTAAGTGATCAAAACTGTTTTCGTAAGACGCTTCACTCATCGTCTTCTTTCATTAATTCCTTTGCCACTTCTGCTCCTATTTTTGCTCCTTCGATACGTTCTCGGCTAGAGATTTCCTCTCCTTCCATTTCTGCTTCCAAAGCCTGCTTCGCTGATTCCGCTCCGATCTTGGCTCCCGCTATACGTTCCTGAGCGTCAATTCTTTCAGCATCTAATTCATTTCTGTCTCTAGCTTTCTGTAAGTCAGCCTGTATTCTAGCCTGAGCCTCTAAAGCCTTACGCTGCACGTCTTGTTCCTTGATTGCCAATTCTCTTTGTTGCATCTGAATAACTGGGTCTTCCATACGTTCCTGTATCTGTTGCATCTGCATTTCGGCTTGGTCTTTGCCCAACAGTCTTTCGGCGGCAGCAGCCGTTAGAGCAGAAAGTTGTTTCTCGACATCTTCTGGTAATGGTTCGCCGATGGGTGGAAGTTCCACACCAAGTTGTTTTTCTAATTCTCGGCGGTATTGGAAAGCGATGTGTTCGGTAACGTGAGCCGCAAACGCTCCCTGCAAGGCTTGAACATTTGGTGACTGGGATAGCAATTCCTGCATCTTCGGGTCTTGAGCGGCTGCCATGTGAACCTGTATATGAGCCTCATGGTCTTGATACTCGTATGCTTGTATAGGCACATTGTTCAATATGTTCATGTTTTCGGTCACTGGGTCTAATGGCGGTATCTCGTCTTCTGTCGGTACCAGATCATCGGCATCTCTAATGCCCAGCACATCAAGCATTTGACGGTGTAATTCGGGTAAGTCATAAAGTTGCGGAGCTGTATTAGAAAGCTGTAAAGCCGCTTGATACTGCATAATTCTTTGTGACATAGTAGCGGCATTTGGATTAGAAACAGGCAACACATCAACCCTTTGGTCAAAGTCTTGGGCTACTAGAGCCTCTTCTTCTTTAGTTTCGTAAGGGTAGGCTTCTGGACCTTGATCTCGTATAACATTAACTAAAATGCGAAATTCTCTTTTCATCGCCGCATGGAGTCTGGCTTGAATAGCAGACATAACCTTCATGCTACGTTCCATAATTGCCAATGTCGTTCCCACAGGAGCCTCGTTGTTCATATCCGCAATCTTCATATCGGCTACGGAAGCAAACCTACGTCCTTCTTCCACAATGGTTTGAAGCAACTGATACAGAACCACGCTTGGCTCCTTGTACGGAAGAAAGGTGATATTATCTTTAATAGCACCACCAGGAATATCCACGTCCCTAAACTCACCAGGCATGATGGGGGAATCATCGCCCTTAATACGCAGTCCTCTTGACTTCAAACCACCAGGAAGGTTGGACAGGGTACCTGCATCAACCAATTGTCTGAGTAATGACGTTGCTGACTTGGATAAACCACCGACTAGGTGGATTAAACCGAAGCCATAAAAGCCTAAACCTGGAAGATATTCGTAATGGACAAAGTGCTGTCTCGCCATTTTCTGTGTATCGTCCTGATACCAGTTACGATAGATGGACAATACCTTAGTTGAACTTAAATCAATGGTTACTACATAAGGAAGCTCAATACCTGTCTCATTTCCTGCTGTGTCCACGTCTTCGTGCCCACTCAGGTCTAAATTAACGTGCATTTCTAAGATCGTATAACGATTATCAAAATTATAATCAGGACTATCTCCCGTTAACTGATCGTATTTGCGTCTAACTTCGTCAATATCGGGGGATGGGTCGGGTAATTCAATATCTCGATAAAATCCTGCTACCTGTAGCTTCCTGACGTCGTTTTTGGTCTTCTTCATCACCTGTGTGACACGGGAAGCGGTCAATAAGTCGCTGGCTCCGTAAGAAACCACTAAATCTTCGGCAGGCACAAAGATAGAACACGGTCTGCCCATGCTAATATCGTAATATATCTTTCTGAATGCCGATCCTGCTAGTGGTAAGCTGAATAATAGCTTTTCGGTCTCGCTACGGTACTCAACCATGCGTTCCGTCAGCATATAATTCATGTAATCCTCGACTCGAAACGCCTGTTTTTCCTTTTCGTCCGTAATTTTCCCTAATATCTGCGTTTTTACAGGTCCTGAGGCGGGAAAAATCTCCGATATTGCTTGTGATTGGAAGCGAACTACCGATTCTGTCAATAATGGGTGAAAGACACCACAAGCTCCCGCCCAAGGCTCTGTTCGATCTTCAATTTGTAAGCCTAATTGGTCTAAACCCTTGCGATAAGTGTCTTCCCAGTCCTGTCTGGAGTCTTTATCACCCTGATATTGCGAAATTAGCTCGCCACCTAAAGCGTCTAACTCGCCTTCTTCCATCGATTCGGCTAAATTATCGTTAAAACCGCCTGCAAATTCCTCTTCGCCGTCTGTAAAGTCGATCAACATACCGCCGTCTTCGGTTTGCACGCCAACCGCTTCGGGATTCAGAATGGAAATCTCCAATTCCTCGTCCTTAATCTCACCATTCGTAGGCGGAATTTGCTTTTCTATTGCCATAAATTACTTCTTTGTTTTATCTACCCGTCTTACAGGTACTTTCACTGTAGTCCAAGCCTCATCAATATTGGGAGTGGATTTATCATCTCCCTTATAACGACCTTTGGCAGTACGAGCACGAACTCGCTTAGTAACTGTTTTTGGTTTGGCTTTCTTTTTTACTACGGCTGAGGTTTTCTTTGGTTTCTCTGAACTTGAAAAAGCCCATTCTATGCCAGCTCTAATGTTGGCTCTTACTTTATTCCAAATAGACATAACTGCTCCTATGTTTAGTTGTTCATTATTTTCTGGCACCCTTGCTTTCGTGCCTACGATCTTTATAACTCTGCTTCTTGGTACTTTCCTTACCCCGCCTCATGCCCAAAGACTCGTCCAAACGGTCTGCTGATGTTTGTTTCTTTTGGTGATGGTTGTATTTGCGTTTAACTTGATCTTGATACATCTCAACATCTTCTTCGACAAACAGCGAAACCTCACCTACATTGGAATAGCCTTTGCGGTCTTTAGGGTTAACATACTTATATTTGTAAGTAGCCAAACCGTTCTTTTCTGTTTTAATTTCAGCCATAATTTTCTCCTAAGAACTATACTTCTTCTTAACTAACTCTTGCCAAGAAGTCACTCCACCTGAAGAACGACCAGTCCTTCCGCCTGAAGCAATACCTGGTGGCTGAGGACCTGGTCCTTGTGGAGGTCTTGGGTCTCCATCTCGTGGGTGTCTTGGGGGAAACAGTCTACGTTTTATTTTTCTTTTCCCTCTTGGATATTTTATTCCTCCTCTTTGTCCTGGTCCTGGCATTACATTCTCCTGTATTTCTAATTAATAATAATCTGCTCGTCTGTCACTCAATAGAGGTTCGTCCTCTTCATCGGTGGCAAGCGGAATAAAGCCGCCCTGTCTAAAACGCAGTAAAGCCTGCGTACTGGAATCCACCAAATCATCGTGATCGCCGCTCGGAAACGCAGCAAATTCCTCTATTACTTCTTCTGAAAATCGCCTTTCGGGAACCCACACAGAACCAGATGCGAACAAATCGGCAACAGCATTAACTCTTGCGATTTTATCGTTACCTCTGGACGGTGAATATTCCGATACGGGTATTCCCATCGCCCTCAATTCAAAGATTAAGGGACTGCCCGCAGCCTTCGCTTCTATGATAAAAGCATCGGGTTGCCATGACTTCCATGTATCAAACGCACATTGTTTCAGTTCTGGAAACTCCATGCGGTCCTTAAATGCGTCCAGTAAAATCAACTGCGGTTGTGAATAACCGTCATCGCCGACCTTGTACCAAACACCCCATGTGGTGCAAGCTGAATAATCCGCCCGCTCAGTTTTAAGAAAAGCCGTGTCCCAAGATTGAATTACAAATTCGCACTTCGGCGGTTCCTTCTCTTCCCACGTTTTCCACCATTCCCGTTTGACAATCGCCCCTTCTTCAGCCGTTGGGTCTTGCTGATACTGGGCTGACCATTTAGAGACAGGCAGTTCTGCCCGTAACTTCTCCAATTCGTCAATGTGCCAAAACTCTTGCCACAGTGCCTTACCTGAAGGCAGTATCGCTGGAAATTCTATAACCTCCCATTCATCTGCTCCAGCTCGCTCTATGGAAGACTTGAGTATTTGTCCTGTTAAATCCCTCTTGTGCCAACGGGTCATCACGACCACGATGGCTCCGCCAGGTTGTAAACGCTGTCGAGGACCAGAGGTGTACCATTCGTACACACGGTCAAAGACAGCAGGGTCTATTGACTGACCTTCCTGTTCAGAATGCGGATCATCGATAATCAGCAGATCGGCTCCTTTACCCGTTACCGCTCCGCCAACCCCTATCGCAAAATACTCGCCGTTATGGTTTGTGTTCCAGCGACCCGCAGCTTTTGAATCCGCTTGCAAAGCTACGTCAGGGAAAATCTTTTTAAACTCTTCCGAGCCGACTAGGTTACGAACCTTACGTCCGAAGCCTACCGCCAGCTCTGCCGTGTGAGCAGTCTGGATAACCTTCTTCTCAGGAAAGTTTCCCAGAAACCACGCAGGCAATAAGTACGAGGCAAACTCTGACTTGGTATGTCGGGGAGGCATATTAACAATCAAGCGTTTCAATTCGCCTCGTGAAACCTTTTCAAAAGCCTCCGCCATAATACTATGGTGGTTGCCTTCAATAAATGCCGCCCACATCTCTTTCACAAAGGTCATATAGGAAGCACAGCATTGTTCCCGTGTCTTCGCATCTTCATAGTCTTCCAATAGTTTCAGCATTTCTTTCTGCTGGTCTAAAGGTAACTGGTTTATCTGTGAAATTATATTATTCATTCTGAACAAGAAGCCCCTCGACCCGTGGAATCTCTGGAGAGTATGTCAAAGATTATGTGAATAAAGCCCAAGCGGGTTGAGGGACTTAACATAAATCCCTCTAGTATATATCTAGTAACTAGAACTAAACTAACTATAAAAACCCTTAGTTTAATTCTAGTATCTAGTATATATCTAGTGACGGTTTTTCTCTCGACCATAGCACATTACCCCCTCTTCACAAGTTCGTCAAGCGTTCCCAAGGAATTTTTTCAACTCGGACTGTGCGAGGGCGGTTCGGTTTCATACTCAAATAACCGTCATCGATAAGTAAATGGATGATTCTGTGGATATTGGACTTGGAGTTCATATTCAGCTCCCGACAGATAATTTCCATGCTCGGAGCACAGTGGTTCTGCTGCCAGTAATGGTCTATAAATTCCAGTACGTCCCGTTGTCTCGGTGTCATAATACTGCTCCCTGTTTCTATGGTACCAGAACAAACCAAGAAAATATAGGGTACATAGGTTGAGGGGACCCTAGCGGAAAAAAAATAGTACCCCCCCTATGAAAATTATGAAACCGTTTGCGTAAAACTCAGATAAGGGTATCAGGTGGACGTCTGCGCACAGGGGGGGGTTGGGGGGCTTCTAATACTCTGGATCGGAATCTGGCTAGGTCAGTGAGCACTCACTTACATGACCTGTGGTGGTCGTCCTAAGTGTGCTTGCTTGAGTGTGCGTGTCTGAGTGAGTGCGAGTGAGTACGCAATCAGCAGTACGTCAGCTAGTTCGCCTTACGCCAGAATAATTATTTTGCAGTCAATCGTTATTGCTGACTATGAGACGTGAGATGCGTTCCTCTAGTTCTGTCTTGATCTGGTCTGCTGACTTGTCCACGTTCACGTTCTCAATGACTTCACTGAACAGTTTAATCTCGTTGGTCTTGCCCAAGAGTTCTAGTGCTCTGATCCTAGCTGACTCGTTGTTGTCTTGGTCCTTTGCTTCTGCTTGTAGTCTCTCAAGAATCCATGATCTTAAAGAGACAGCAGAAGCCACTGCTGTGTCCTCTCTCTTCTTATAAATAGCCTTTAGCCTTTGGGAGACCTTTGGGTTAGACATGAGCAAGCTACTCTCTGTCCAGATGCTAGAGTCTTTCATCTTCTTAGTATTGTAAGCTTGCCTATATGCTTCACTTGCCGATAGACCTTTAGCAACTCCCTCTATGAACTTCTCCTGTTTAGCAGTGAGGTTGGATTTGATTCTGGTTACTTTGTTATCTTTGTCTTTGTCTTCTGTCATGTCTATTACCTTTAGATGATGCCGCAACAATATCAGCTAAAGCTGATGCGTTGTTTTATTCCATACCCTTTATGTTGACATTGGGTATTAAGTCTCTAATATGAGAGTCCTAGTCCACAACTTATGACTCTAAACTGAGCCGAGCCAAGAAGGTACGAAAGTTTAAATCGAGAAAATGGAAGGAACGGTCTCCCTCAAGATGAGCAAGAACCAACTACTTCTAGGTGTCGCAACCGAGCCTGATCCAAGCCAAGCGAAGAAGCTAAAAAGTGATCTCCCTAAGAACGAATCGGTAGCCAGACTAAGAGAACGGTCTGCCATTACAATCACTAGATAGACTTGGATATAAAATAAGACTCATACATTTTGACAATCATCACTGACTAAAGACTTACTTGGAACTCGATTGAGTACAGATAGGAGACACGATAACTGCTTGCGGAAAGATACGGTCTAGATAAAAAGAGAGAGCGAGAAGAGATTAGATTTAGAAGGAAGCTAAAGGCGGCTGAATGATGTGCGTAATTGCTGTGTTGAGCGGCGAGGGTTGTTTAAACTTAATTACTAGACTCCGACTCCGACACTAAGACAACTTACGTTGTTGCGGTGTCATTGAGTTGGGAGAGATTTTATTCTCTCCCTTCTGTCCCTAGATGTGTGTCTAGGCTGAATGAAGCGAAAGCAGAAACAGAAACTTAAATAACAGGAGTCGTTATGTTAGAAACAATTATTTCTAAATTAATTTCTACTTTGGAAACCGATAGAGATGATACTCTCTCTTTTGAAACTGATAACTTAGAACTTGACGTTGGTCTTGTTCGCTATATCCAGTTTGAAATTATTGAGGATTTTGAAGACTCAGAGATAGCTGAACTTATCTATGAAGATAATTCATTTGGCTATTTAGAGTCTGATTCTGTTGGAGATCATTATTTGGAGAGAAAAATCTATGACAGTCGTAATCAAACTTATCAAGACTTAAATGCACACATAAATGCCTTTACGGTAATTCGTGCATCTTTGTTCAATACGTTAGTCGAGGAAGCTGTAGAGTGGATTGAGAATGCCAGAGAAGAAGATAGGATTGAAAGTCAATTAGCTTAATAAATTAAACCTACTGACGAGCCAGTGAGAGTCTGGCGAAACCAGAACATCATTTTGTTCTGGTCTAGGTCACACTGTGTTCGCAGTGTGTTTTTAATTTCAGTAAATACTAAGGAGTCGATATGAAACTGAAAAATTTAACTGGTGCATTATTGCATCACTTTGACGTGAACCCAGATTATGCTGTATGGCTATGGGGAAGCGTAGGTATTGGTAAGACAACTTTCGTTCAAGACTTTGCTGACCTTCAAGGTCGCAAACTCGTGGACGTGAGAGCATCACAACTTGATCCTGTTGATGTTCGTGGGTTGCCTATAACTGATGCCGAATATGTCCGTTGGTTAATCCCCAACTTTCTACATCAATTAACAGACAAGCACGTCTTGTTTCTTGACGAGTTAAACTTAGCATCGCCCTCTACTCAGTCGGCATTCTATTCTTTGATTCAAGAAAGAAAGTTAGGAGACTACACTGCTCCAGAAGGTCTCTGGATAATTGCGGCTGGCAACAGAGAGCAAGACGGTTGCGGTGTAACCAAACTGAAAGCGGCACTGTCTGACAGATTCGAGCATATAGATGTCGAATTTGATTTAGAGTCGTGGACAGAATGGGCAAGACAATCTGGTGTGAATCCTCTAGCGATAGCGGCATCACAATGGAAGCCAGAATTGGTTAATGACTTTGACCCTAAAGCCAGAGTCTCTCCTACCCCTCGTTCTTTTGTAAGGGCATCAAGATATATTGATGCTCCTAAAGAAGTAGAGTTTGATCTTATTCAAGGATCATTAGGCGAAGGAGCGGCACTGACTTTGGAAGGGTTCATAAAAATAGCAAGGTCTCTAGGAGACCCCAAAGATATTTTTGAGAAGCCTAAGACTGCCGAAGTCCCAGAAGATATAGATACCAAGTGGGCACTGATTGGTGTGCTCTCTAGGGAAGTGAATGAAGATAGATTTTCTAACATCATCACTTATCTAAAACGGTGGGACGAAGCAGAGTTTTTAACTCTGTTTGTTAGGCAAGCTGAGGTCGAATGTCCTACCATAAGTCAGACTGTTGAGTACCAAGAACTCGTTACTGAGTTAGCTGAGTACGAAAACTAGCCTACTGAAGAGCCAGTGAAATTCTGGCGAAACAGATGAAAGTTCTCATTAGACTTTTGTCTGTCTAGGTGGCTACTCTTTATTGAGTGGCCAATTATTAAATTAGATTAAATAACAGGAGTCGATATGAAATCTAAATCAAGTGAAGGTGTCCGCTCTAAAGCGGTACTGGTTAGAGTAGAGATTGGTTCTTACTCTGGTGTTAAACGAGACAGGCTATTGTCTGAACAAATTGCCGACAATTGTGATGCTTCTGACGAAGTAATCAATGTTGCAAAAAACTTAGTCAGTAGCCACAACTACTTAAAAGAAATTAAGAAGATTGTAGGTAGGGTTAGAAACTATGTTTCTGATCATACTCTGCCTTGGTCTGACGGAACAGAAGGTTGGCGATTGATTAGCACTGAGGTTAAAGGAACTGATTCTACTTACAGACGTTGGCAAAAAGACATAGCTGATTTTGAGAATGAATTTAACAAAGAGGTTGAAGCATTCTTAAAGAACTATGACGACTTAATCAAAGCTGATAAAGATATTCTTGGCACTGCGTTCCATTTATCCGATTACAAGTCGGTAGAGGAACTCATAGACAAGTTTAAATTTGAAAGCAAGGTTCAGCCTATCCCTAACTCTTCTGACTTACGAGTGGGTTTATCTCGCTCTGAGGAAGACAAGCTAAGGAATAAGTTAAGCAAAGAGATTGAGGGTAACTTTGAGTCTGCTCGTAAAGTTTTACTCACTAGAGTGGTTGAGAAACTTTCTACTGTCTCTGAGTCATTAAATAAATATGATCCAGAGAATAAGGGAAAAGGTTTCTTCAACGATTCTTTAGTGCCGAACCTACGAGACCTAGCAACAACTGTTGGCGATCTTAATGTGAATAGTGACCCAGAGATTGAGAAGCTAAGGCAGAAGATTTCTTCTGACCTAACATTAGACGATACCCAGACTCTCCGAGAAGATTCTTCAAAGAGAAAAAAGGTAGCGAAGTCTGCTAAAGATGTTGCTTCAAGTGCGGCTGACCTTCTAGCCAGAACCAACAAGAAGTAATAAGAGCCTTAATTATTGGGTACTCAATAATTATTTTTTGTTAACAGGGATGCGGGGGAGTTTTCTCCCCCAACATCCTTTAACTGTAATCGAGTGTTACTCGGTCTGATGATTACGAAAGTATGAAACAGTTAATTAAATATAAGGAGTCGAAAATGTTTAATGATGATGATGTTAAACAAGCTAAAGATAAATTGATTGGTGTTCGTTCAAAATTGATTCTCAAGAATCCATTTTTCGGACAGTTAGCGATGAAGTTAGGTCTTCATGTTTCCAGTCAAACTGAGACTATGGCTACAGACGGAAGAAAGATTTATTTTTCTCCCCTGTTTGTTGATGCTACGTCTACTGAATATCTTCTCGGTGTAATTGTGCATGAGGTTCTTCATGTCATATTTTTACACCCTTTAAGAAGGGGTAAGCGAAATCCTAAGAAATGGAATATCGCTTGCGACCTAGCAATCAATCCGATAATTGAAAGACATAGATTTGAACTTCCAGAAGGTTCACTAAATGATTGGCAATTTCATGGTTGGTCTGCTGAGAAGATTTATAAACATCTAGAAGATGAAGATGAATGGGATAACTACCCAGACGAAGACCCTCATGGCGAGGAAGATGAGTCTGGCGAAGAGTCTGATTCTGATTCTGATTCTGGTTCAAACGATTCTGACTCAGATGATTCTGATTCAGAAGAGAATGAAAAAGGTGGAAGCAGTCAAGGTCAAAGTGAAGACGAGCCGAAGGGCAAGCCGAAAGGATTCTCCAAAGTAGGAGAAGTCTGGGACGCAACCTCTGAGGACGGTGGTGTGCTTGATGAAGCGGAAGCTAAGAAGTTAGAGAGAATTGTTTCTCGTGACCTTCTTACTGCGAAGCAGACTCATGCCAACATTGGACGTGGTTCATTGGGAGCAGAGATTGATGCTCGTGTAGAAGACATATCTAAAGCAGAAGAGATAGACTGGCGAACTTTACTCCGCCGACATATTGTTGAAGCTACTTTAAATAAAGACGACTATACATGGTCAAGACCTAATAGAAGATTCATTGGCGAAGGAACTTATTTTCCTTCTCCATACGGAACTACTTGTGGAGAGATAGTTATTGCTATTGATACCAGTGGTTCTACTTTCGGTTATGAATCTGTATTCGCTCACGAGATCAATGTTATCTTAGCTGAGGTCAAGCCTACTCTAGTCCGAGTGCTTTATTGTGATGATGAAGTTACGAAGGTCGATGAGTTTGAGCAAGACGTGGAGTTTACTTACCAAGCTAGAGGTGGTGGCGGAACGAGTTTCGCTCCCCCTTTTGAATGGGTTGAAAAATTTAACTGGCAACCAGATTGCCTAATCTATCTGACTGACGGATTTGGAAGACCCCCTGAGACACCCCCTGATTACCCTGTAATCTGGGCATCTTGTGGGACAACTGAATTTGTTGATTGGGGAGAAGTAATAGGGATTGATTCTTAAATCGGCGAAAGTCGACTCCACAGTCCTGAGCATGACTGTAAAAACTGCTCTATTTAGAGGGAGAGTTTACTCTCCCTCTCCATATAGGAATGTGTATTCCTACCGATGATTACGAAAGTATGAAATGGTTAACTAAATATAAGGAGTCGATATGGCTATTGAAGATACTCCAACTGGAGACCAAATAGCAGATGTATCGCTAACTCGTGATGAAGTCTTTTTGATTGCATACGCAATAAGGTTTGCTGAATATAGAGATGTATTGAGACAACTGAAAAAAGACGGTTGCCTTTATGAACAAGATGATTTTAATAATCTTCTTCAAAAGTTAGACGCATCTACGAAAAAGAAGTAGTGATACTTGGGGGGATTCGTCCCCCCTTTCCTTTCGGTGTTTTCTTTTCTTTCTATTGCGTCCTTTCTTTTCCAAAAAGAAAGTGATGAT
>Ga0098036_1000611_pt1 | contig 15221 bp, 32 predicted proteins | sample 4_EtaG_FD_77064 | JGI IMG/M metagenome (GOLD analysis project Ga0098036, IMG submission 77064) | Marine viral communities from the Subarctic Pacific Ocean - 4_ETSP_OMZ_AT15127 metaG | ecosystem: Environmental > Aquatic > Marine > Oceanic | place: Pacific Ocean | collected 2015-01-07 | reverse complement strand
TTGGTATTTTATTAGCTCTAAAATCTTTTTCAAACTGTATAAATGTTTTTCCCATTAGAAAACCATGTTTCAATACAAATACCAAAATTTTATTCCTCCATATTTCTGTTCTTTCATGTGGAGGTAATGGTTCTTTTTTTCTTTTATTCGGTGTCCTTCCAATTTTATTTATTAGATTTCGTATAACTGTTTTTTGATAATTGCTCATGTTTTGAAATTTCCTTTTGTATATACCACAATGCTTTATTTAAGTCTTGAATTGGGTCTGTTGTTTTTTTACCACAACGTACAATATATTTTATAATATTTCCTTGGCAGTAATTTAAATTCCAAGATTGAATTGCGTCTGTTACTTGAATAGAATAATTTTTATAGTAATCAGGATTGATTGGGTCTGTCATAATTTTCCTCCATATGTTTTCCGCAGTACCAAGTTCTACAACTATCAGGACTGAATATTCCATCTTCTTTACATTCAGTTCCATTACATTTTTGGTATTGGACACGTTCTTCTCTACTCATTTTGAAGAACCACATATTAGGAAGTTTTATTGTGTTTTTTCTTTTAGCCACATTTCACATCCCAAAGCGTCTGCCCATACACAGAATAAAAAGCCACTAGGTTTACGTATACCTACTTCCCATTTAGATACTAAACCTCTAGCTACTCCTATTGTTTCGTCTAAATCCATTTGGCTCATACCCATTTCATGACGCTTTTTTACAAACTGTGTAATAAGCTGTTCATGAAATTGTGTGCCAAGTGCTTTTTCCATGTGCTAAAAATACTTTAAATTCATTTTTTATCAATAAAAAAATGCGTAGGAGGATTAATGAATAAATTTAAGTTGGTGCATTTAGCTGAATACGCCCCACACTAACTTTTTGTAATGTTAATATCTTTGATTAAAAAGATAAACGTAATGTATCCTTCAAGGCAGTTTCTTAAATTTATTAAGTGCGTAGAGGGATTAGCTTGTGATCACCCTCAATCTTTTCACGAACAGTCAAGTTTCCTCGCCTTACGCTACTTCCAATACCACCATTGATTACCTCAGTCATTAGACCATACTTCCTCTTTAGTGTACCTTATGCCCTGTTTAAAAGGCAGACATTATTCAGTCATACGCTATCCCATGTTGCAACATGGAAACCATTGGGGGAGTAGTTAGAGCCTGAGGCCACCCTACTCCCTAGTTCTACTATATACTTTCTTTAGAAATCAAATCCACTTAGGCAGTATAATACCTATGAGTAGCAACACTCATTATTCAGTAGAATGTTCTTTAATTTAATAATTCGGCTTGTTTAATAGCCATATCTAATAACATATTTTCTACGTGTTGCTTGGCTACTGCTTTCGCTTGTTTGTACGTTGCATAGTAGCCAAGACTTCTCCCCTTTTTGTCTATTGTAGAATCATCAATCATTACTTGCCATACATCATTACCTACATATGACACAGCTCTAGTGTTTCTAATGATATGTACTGTTATATCATTATGAAATGTTCTAGGTACTGTTTTATAGTAATGACCTTTTTCAGCTTGTTTGTATGACATATAATTCCTTTAGTTAATGGTATCTAACCAGATTTCATGATTCATCATATCACGTACTCTTGAACCTCTACGTTCTTGTACGTTATATATTTTACCTTTGGTATTTACGTGTGTTGACCAATCGGTAGCTGTTTGAAATACTGCAAATATATTTTCTCCATATCTGTCAGTATATTTTTTATACAATTTAATTAATGTATCCATTTGTATATCACTATAGTATTTACTAATGTGATTATCTCTTGGAATAAAAGCTAATGTTTGTTGAAATAATTGTTTAGTTGTTAACAATGTTATAGGTTTTTCCACCCACGATTTCTTTTCTTCTTCACCTTGAAGAAAGTTTCTAACAGCGTCATCAATAGCTTGATAATCCATCTCAATACTTTTACTCGTATTATGTTTAATTCTAACATGAAGCGACCAATCATTATTTGCACACCCATTATCACACCATAAGTATCTTGACCATGCAATTAAATCTTCTGCAAATCGTTGATTGTGAGATGATCTAAATTGAAACTCAAAGATACTACGTTCTTTAGGGTCATCAAACATTTTAACACCTTTAATTCTATTGAATCTCCAGTTACGTAAATAGACCGCTCCATTATTATCTACTGTATCTCTTATTTCTACGTCACTTGTGTCTATGTTTGAATTTAATATTAAATTATTAAAATGATCTATCGCCTTTTTATATGAGCGTGGTTTGTATGTAGAACTAACAACAGCCAATCCGTCATTAGTATCTTTACGATATATTTCTTTCTTACCTGAAATAGTATCGTGATTAACGTTGTATATATTACGTAATCCAACGTCAAAATCTGCGTCAGGATGTATAGCAAATTTGCTAAACATATCTGATTCTTGTTTATGTGCTACTGCCATTAACATATCTTTACCTCCTATTTTACTACTACTGTAATAGTATCTTTTGGATTTATTTTATCGTCATCAAATTCTATAACAATCTTTTTTATTTCACTAAAGTTTTCCCATTCAAAATCTGATTCTTCTCTTGAACTGTGCCAAACTCTACCTTGAAATTTTATTAATGCATTTGGTGATATTCTATTTGCTTTACATAAAATATTTTTAAATGTTTCTGAATTAATTTTCATATCCGTTCCTTTCTGCTAATTGATCTATATGTTCTTCTAATGTAGTATTAACTTTGTTCCATATATCTACATTTGAATCACCATGTTTTTTTATAAATTCTTCTTTTGATAATTCGGCAGCATCTTCTTCCATTCTAATAATCCAATCTCCTATTTTACTCATCAATCCTCCTTATACATTTGTGGCATAAGCGACATAACACCTTCTATATTTGTATGTAATGTACCAGCTCCGTTACCTTCATCATCACTTTGAACATATAATACTGTTGTATTATCTAATTCTATTGTTGGTATTAAATGATATTCACCTTCTTCTTCTGTATAAAAAATATTAGTAATTGTTTTACCTCGAAGTAATCCAATAGCTTTATGTTCATGTTGCATTTTTCTTGTATTTTTATCTGTCATACTTTCTTTTTCGTTTTCTTGTTTTGTTACTTCACTAGCTTGTTTCATCCATAACTCTATGTTTTGTTCTGTCATTTTTAAAAACCTCCCAATAATTTTATTGTTCTTGTATGATGATCGGCTTCAAAAGTTAATCCTTTCATAACTAAAATTTGCACACCTTGATAAAAACAAGCTTCATTATAATATTTAATAGTCATATTAACCTCTTATCTTTTTTGTTAATCGTAGGGCTAGTATTATTATACCTACCCACATTGGTGCTGATACTACTGATATGACAAGTGTTGGATTAACACCTATAAGTAATAATGAAACAATAAAACCTAATCCTAGTGTTGTTAATAGTATAACAAACGTACCTATCTTGTGGCTTTGTTTGTCTAGCTCTTTTGTTATTTTCATACGTTCTCCTCTACTGATTCTTTTATAAATATAACTTTCCATACAGTTTTATGTAAATCATCTGTATGGTGAATTGTTAGTGTTTGCGTGTCTTGTTCACTTACAACTTTATCAAGCATATAGTTACCATGTTCTTGTGTTAGCATGAAACTTCCAGCCACTCCTGTTATGTTTTGACCTGCAAACTCGCCTAGTTTTTTATATTTATTCATATTGTCCTTTCGGTATTGCTGTCGCTTTGACCTGTCGGTTTGGCCTGTCGGCTTTGTCTGTCGACTACAACTATCGTTGATAGTGATTAGAGTACTCGGTATACGTCAGTTAATGTTACCCACGAAGATAAAAAAAACCCCACTAGACACAATATCTAGTGAGGTTTGTCAGGAGTAATTAATGTTTAGCTGATTTTATCTTAGCAATTCTAGCTTGTAAATCTTCTTCTATAGGTTTGTTATAATGCATTTTAGCATTTCTAATTTTACCTTTATGATTAATATCTACACCACCATATGCAACGTATGTCTTTTTGTGTAATTCTAGATATACGTCTTTCATAGCTTTGATTCTTTCATTGTAGATATTAAATTTACATTCCCATAAATCAACTTTATATTTTCTATCATCAGTAGAATTACTAGTAATATCTGTATTACGTAAATCTTTTACATTACCAGCTTCTTCTATTGCGTGTTTAGATTGTAAATCTAATTTATCTAATTGCATATCACAGCCCATGCGTCTAAATTCTAAACCTCTAATGTGTTGTTCCATGTCTAATTGACAATCGAATGATTCACAGTCAGATTCTGCACGATCTTTGTACAGTTCTGTATATTGATGTTTAGCTAATTTATATGCATTTGATTCTACAATTTGCATTTTATCTAATAACGTGTCAGCCATTATTTACTCCCTTTTGTTTTGTTGATAGTGATTGGATTTTGAAACTCAATATCTTTTAGATAAGGTGTTTTTTTAAGTATTTCCTTACCTTTTTTGATATCATCTTTCATTAACCAACTTGTTACTCTAGCACCAGCTTTGATACCTAATCCTAATGCTGTTAATGTTTTTATAATCATAATTATCTCCTTTTATATTATTATTCTAATGTATTGTGCTATCATGTAGCTTGTTATAAATCCTATTAAGAAACATATTAATATTCTTTCTATTTTACTCATATGAATTTACTCCCATATTCTGTATGTATAGTTTGTAATACTAAATCTTTTTGATCTTCATCTTCACATTGTTTAGCTAATTCTAATTGAATGTGTAATGACTTGTAACGTTCATCTGTGTTATAAAGCCATTGATGTATTGTTTCTGGTAAGTTCTTTATTGCACTTAACATAACTACTCCTTTGTTTTTTATTTGATTTATTAGTTAAATCGTTTGTTTTGTTTATTATGATTTATTAATTTAATTTTATACATAATTTATCCTTTCTCTTATGTGAGTTATTAAGCACACGCATTGTCAAGACTTAGAGAAACAAGATTCTGCTCTTACAGAATCGTAGTTTGTCTTACTTGCTACCTGAAGCGAACCTGTGGCGACAATATAATTCGGCTATGCCGATACTAATAAGGCGACTAGCGAAGGTAGGTCTTTACTGCGTGTTAAAATGATGTTCTATTTACATAAGAGAAGAGATAGTTCTTCGAGTTTATTTAAAATGGTGAACAATGCTTTAGCGTTGTCCATTTTATAGCCGAGAAGCCTTAAAACTGACATCAATACGAGTAATCTTGTTGATTAAGATTTATTCGAACAATAAGATTACGAGCTTACACCAGACCGAAGCCGAATGGCCAAGACCACTTGGGCTTGGTTTACGAGGGCTGGATCATGTCTATATATTGTATATTGAATACTACTGAACCAGATATACAGAGATGTGAATCATGGTTAGGCAATTAACTATTGACAACGTTATTTTAGAGACTAATCGTGTTATAGGTTATGAAGAAGAAGAACGAGCTGACAACGAAACAAAGAGACTTAGTTGATACAATCGTAACTACAGGTTGTACTATAACAGAAGCGTCACAAAAGGTAGGATATGCAAAGGGTGAAGCTGGTCGAGTAGTAGCTAGTAGAACGCTACGTTTACCCCATGTACAAAGGTATATGATGGAACGAGTAGCCAACACAATAGGATTAGGGGCAGTAAGTGCATCAAGGAAGTTAGTTGAGTTATCCGCTGACGCCAAGAGTGAATACGTACAGCTAGAAGCGAGTAGAGATTTACTAGACAGGGCTGGTATACGAGCACCAGAACGCATACAACACGACGTAACTGGGGACATAAAGATAAATATTGATCTCACATAAACCTTAAGCCCACAAATAGAGGTAGGGGGGGCAAAAAACAGGTAAGTCTATACATATATATATCTTAGACACACATTATAGGTTTAAAAAAGCACGTACCCCAGAAGGTTTGATTAGTGTACACGAATGTGAGTACCAAAAATATTAATTCTATTCTAGAAGTACCTAATGTCGACACCAGCATGGCAACGAAAAGAAGGTAAGAATCCTAAAGGAGGACTTAATGCTAAAGGTAGAGCTAGTTATAACAGGGCTACTGGTGGTAATCTTAAAGCTCCTACCAAGAAAAAGGGAAGTAAAAGAAGAAAGTCTTTCTGTGCAAGAATGAAGGGGATGCGTAAACGTCAAAAGCCAAGTAATAATACCGGAAAGGATAGACTATCTAAATCATTGAGGGCTTGGAATTGTTAATGTGAGTATATAATAAATTTTTCTTTTGATAGAGTGGTTTTTTTTTCACTTTACAAAATGGACAAACTTATGAAAATAGAACAGCAATTAAAAGATTTAAAAGAACAGAATAAACAGCTATTAGAAAGCTTAGAAAGACACCTAGAAGAAAAACAAGACTTAAGAAAACAACTGTATAAAGATAAGGTAAGTAATGAGTTTCCTCCAAAGCATATCCCCAACGGATAAAAAAGATTAAGAAATGGAAAGAGATTATAAAAAAGAATATAAAAAGTTCCAATCTTCAAAAAAGATGAAAGCTTATAGGGGAAAATTAGTTAAATATAATAGAGATAAAGGTACATATGGGAATGGAGATGGTAAAGATGCTACCCATTCAAAAGGAAAGATAACTGGCTTTAAATCTTCTAGTGCCAATAAAGGAGCTAAAGAAAAAAGCAGAATGAAAGGTTCTAAAAGAGCTTTTGCAGCTCGTAGATCATGAGTTTTTTACAAACAATATCCCTCCAAGATAGAAGAAGATTAAGAAAAGTAGTAAAGAAAGTACATTTAAAGAATTACCCCACAGAACATATCAACGACTATGAAGCTGATAAACTTATTGAAAGCTTCGCCCCTAATGTTGTAGAGAAGTTTCTTAAAATGGCTGTGGATTCAGGTAAGACCGAGTGAGTGAGTTTAGTTACAAGCCCTACGGAGAAATATTAAAACAATTTATGAAGTCAGATGACTTCTTTAGAGGAATTAGAGGGCCAGTAGGAAGTGGGAAGTCCGTTGCTTGTTGTGTAGAAGTATTTAGAAGATCATTACAACAAAAACCTAATCAAGAAGGTATAAGAAAAAGCAGATGGGCAGTCATTCGGAATACCAATCCACAACTTAAAACCACTACAATTAAGACTTGGTTAGACTGGTATGATGAAAACCTATGGGGAAGATTTAGATGGTCTGTTCCCTACACACACCATATTAAAAAAGGTGATTTAGATATAGAGGTTATCTTCCTAGCATTAGATAGACCTGAAGATGTGAAGAAATTGCTATCATTAGAGCTGACAGGGGTATGGGTGAATGAAGCAAGAGAAATACCGAAGTCTATTATAGATGCTTGTACTATGAGAGTAGGTAGATTTCCGTCTATGCGTGAAGGTGGTGCGTCTTGGTACGGAGTTATATGCGATACTAACGCCCCTGAAGAAGATCATTGGTGGCCTATTATGGCTGGAGAAGTACCTGTGCCTGACCACATATCAAGAGATGAAGCATTAATGTTAGTTAAACCTGATAATTGGTCTTTTTATAAACAAGGTGGAGGTATGTTAGAAGAACGTGATGAACGAGGCGATTTAACTGGCTATAAAGAAAATAAAAGTGCAGAAAATAAAAAAAATTTAACGCCACAATATTATAATAACATCATAAAAGGTAAGACTAAAGGTTGGATAGATGTATATGTTTTAAACAAACTAGGTTCATTAGAAGATGGCAAACCTGTGTATCCAAGTTGGAGAGAAGAAACACATTTAGCTAAAGAACCTATATTACCTGACCCTAATTCTACAGTATATATTGGTATTGACTTTGGATTAACGCCTAGTGCTGTGTTTGGACAAAGATTAACTACTGGTAGGTGGATTATTCTCCATGAATTAGTATGTTTTGATATGGGAGCTGTACGATTTGCAGAAGTATTAAATCAAGATATAACAAAGTATTTTAGAAACTATGAATTAGAAATATATGGCGACCCAGCAGGAGATTTTAGAGCTCAAACTGATGAAAGAACACCATTTCAAATGCTAAGACAAGCTGGTATTAAGGCAATTCCAGCCCCATCTAACGATATTGCACTCCGTACGGAAGCCGTAGAGAGCCTTTTAAACAAAATGGCGGATGGTAAACCATGCTTTTTGCTTGATAATCGCTGTATAAACCTCAAAAAAGGGTTTAATGGTGGCTATCATTACAGAAGATTACAAACATCTGGGCAACGATTTGATGAAAAACCTAATAAAAATAGATATTCTCACGTACATGATGCTTTGCAATATTGCCTAATGGGAGCTGGTGAAGGTAGAGCTTTAGTTCATGGTAAAAAAAATATGAATCCTGTACAAGCTAAAACAACATGGAATGTATTTGACAAAACAGAAAAACCAAAAAGGAAATCGTGGAACGTATTCGGTCTGAATGGCTAATCTTTTTTTATACTCCGTTAAATCCTTCTTGGTATACTAAATGGCGAAAGAAAGGGTATACCCATGTAGGAGCTATATCATACCAACCAGATTTTAAATGTTGGATTATGGTAGAAGGATTATATGGCAGATTAAATATAGAGTTAATGAGCAATAAAGAAGTAGAAAACGTATTAAGCTACGTTAAAAGATTACATGGTATTGTTATTAAAGGAAAAGAAAAAGATACACCAAACTTTAGAGGAGAGTGGTGGGTCAAAGAACATAGCTGCGTAAGTTATATGCAACGATTAATAGGTTTACGTAAATTTTGGATATTTACTCCATATCAGCTATTTTGTGCGTTGCGAAAGATTGGATTTACTATTTTTGTGGACGCTACAATAAAGAAAGGAAGTTCTATGCCTAAAGTTGGTAAAAAAATGTTTTCATATGGTTCTAAAGGAATGGCAAAAGCGAAAGCTGAAGCTAAAAAATCAGGTAAAAAAGTTACCATGACTAAGAAACCTAAAAAGAAATAATGAAAAAACATTGCAAATGTATTGTTGCTAAACGTAAACCTAAAAAGAAAAAGAAAAAATAATGGCTAAAAAAGGATTATACGCAAATATGAACGCTAGAAAGAAAGCTGGTACTTCAAGACCTAAATCTAAATCAACAGTTACAGCTAAAGCATATGCAAATATGAAAGCTGGTTTTCCTAAAAAGAAAAAATAATGGGCATTTTAAAAAGACCTAAATATCAGGAAACAGAAACTGATAAAATGATTAAACGTCAGTTAAAGGAAGAACAAGAAGAACGAATTAAAAAAGAAGAAGCAAGAGCTGAACGTAAAAAAAGAATTGCTAAAGGTATGGTAGGTTCTCGTTCTATGTTTTCTAAAGCTGGTGGTCAGGGATTTTATGATGATGAAGGGAATATGATATCTTAATGGGAGATAAAAAATCAACAAATAGTAAAGCTGGAGCTGGAGATAGATCAAATAACCAAACAAATAAAGCAACCGAAGCTGTTAAAAAGAAAGTTAGTTTTACACAAACTAAACACCCAACAGAAGGTATTGTAAATTCTTTTACTTTCAAAGATGGGAAAAAAAATGAAATGTATGGTGGCCAAATATCTATGGAAACAAATAAATATTTAGAAGATATTGGCGAAGCAAAAAAAGGTTCACAAAATCCTGATGGTTCTTACAATTATTTACTTACATCAAAAGGTTGGAAAATGAAATATGGTTCATATACTGCTGGACAAACACAAACTGGTTCTGCTATGGGTTCTGGACAAGGTGGAGTTATGGGTAATATTCCTATTTCAGAAAAAATGTTTGAAAGACAAAACAAAATTAAAGCTTTAATGTTAGGTGGTTTATCTTTAATGGCTGGGCCGATTGTTGGAACACCTATGAGAATGGCAGCAGCAGATTCACTTAATGCAAAATATGGAGATTATAGAAAAAGTTTTACTGCAAATTTAGCTATGGGAAATACACAATCTACAGCAAGTAAAGAAAATACAGAAACAGCAAATTTAGGATTTGGAACTACAGATACAGAAGTAGTAAATAATAAAAAATCTAAAAAATCTAAAGACACAACTAAATATTTTGCTGGAATAGGACAAGACGAATCTACAATGAAAAGGACATTTTACACATAATGGTTTACGAAGATACAACAGAAATTTTAGCTGAAGATAGTAGCAAAAAAGTAGATGTTATTATTAAACGATATAAAGAAGCTGAAGCATTAAAAGATAATTGGAAAGATAAATTTGAAGAAGCATATGAATATTGCCTACCTCAAAGAGAATCTTTTTATGAAGAAAGTCCAGCACAAAAACGTACTGATAAAATATTTGATGAAACAGCAGTAGTAGGTATACAAGAATTTGCAAGTAGATTGCAATCAGGAATAGTTCCAACATTTGCAAGATGGGCAGATTTAAAAGCTGGAGTAGAAATACCAGAATCAGATCAAGAAGATGTAAATGCATCATTAGATTCAATTACACAATATGTTTTTGAAGTAATAAGTAATTCAAATTTTAATTCAGAAGTTCATGAAACTTTTATGGATTTAGCAGTTGGTACAGGATGTTTATTAGTAGAAGAAGGTGATGCTGTTAATCCAATTAAATTTAATGCAATTCCATTACCTCATATATGTTTAAGTAATGGCCCAACAAATAAAATAGATGCAGTATATAGAAAACGTAAATGTAAATTAAATGAAATTGAAATAATGTATCCAAAGGCAAAAATACCTGAAAGTGTTATGTCTACAATGAATCCTGAAAAAAAATGTACAATATTAGATGCTGTATATAGAGTTTATGATGAACCTAATGTAGAAAAATATAAACATTGTGTTGTTTTAATGGATAAAAAAACAATAGTTTTAGATGAAATGTTTGAAGGTGTAGGTTCTAATCCTTATGTTTGTTTTCGTTGGAATAAAGCGTCAGGCGAAGTGTATGGACGTGGCCCAATCTTTAATGCCATGTCTGCAATCAAAACAACAAATTTAACAATTCAATTAATTTTAGAAAATGCACAGATGTCTATATCAGGAATATATCAAGTAGAAGATGATGGTATTGTTAATCCTGATAACATACAGCTAGTTCCCGGCAGTCTAATTCCAATCGCACCAAATTCAAGAGGATTACAACCTATTAATGCTGCTGGAAGATTTGATGTAGCTCAATTAGTATTAGAAGATATGAGAGCTAATATTAAAAAAGCTTTATATATGGAAACACTTGGTAGACCTGAAGGTACACCAATGACAGCAACAGAAGTAGCTGAACGTATGGCTGATTTATCAAGACAAATTGGTTCATCATTCGGTAGATTACAATCAGAATTTGTAATACCTGTATTGCGTAGAGTTATAAGATTATTAAAAGAACAAGGTAGAATAGAATTACCAGTTGTTAATGGTAGAGAAGTTAAAGTAAGTGCTGTATCACCACTTGCGAGAGCTCAATACCAACAAGATATTAGCGACATAAACAGATTTCATGAAATTATTGGTACAACGTTTGGCCCACAAGTTTTAAATTTAATAGTAAAACAAAATGAGGTAGCTAAACACATTGGTAATTTAATGAATATTCCTGAAAAGTTATTACGAAGTGAAACTGAACAGGAAGAACTAGCCCAGCAAATGCAACAAATGCAACAAGCAGCACAACAAGGACAACTAGGAGAAACTACAAATGACATGGGAACAGATCAAGTCGCCTAAAGAAGCACCAACTACATCAATAGACGGATATAAAAGATCATCTGAAACAGAAAAATTATTAAATAAGTTAGTAGCTTCTGTTTTTAAAGGTGATGATGGTAAACAAGTATTAGGATATTTAAAGTCTATTACTACTGAAGCAGTAGCTGGGCCACATATGACTACAAATGAATTATTCCATTTAGAAGGAAGAAGATTTTTGGTAGCAATACTACAAAATAGAATTAATGCACATCAACAGGAGAAAAAATAAATGAGTGAAGAAGATAATAAACAGGAAACGACAACAGAAGAATCAACCAGACCAGAACACATATCCGAGAAATTTTGGAATCAAGATACTGGAGAGGTAAATGTTGAATCGCTAAGTACATCATATAATGCTTTAGAAAAAAAATTAGGACAGCGTACAGATGAATTAACTAAACAGATACGCACAGATATGGAACAAGAACGTAATGCTAAAGTTCCTGAAAAATATGAAATAACTATGCCTGAAATACCTGAAGATATTGATATGGAAGTACACGAAGATCAACCTTTATTAAAATGGTGGGGTGAAACAGCTAAATCAATGGGATTATCACAAGAGCAATTTAATGAAGGGATTAATCAATTTGTTCAAAATGAAATTAATGGATTACCTAATATTGAAGAAGAATCTAAACAATTAGGTGATAATTCAAAAGATCGTATTGAATCTGCTAATTTATGGGCTAAAAAACATTTATCTGAAAATGCTTATAATACAATGTCTAAATTATCTTCTACAGCAGAAGGTGTAAAAGCAATAGAAGAAATAATGGCGTTAAATAAATCAAGTGTTATGCCTAATTCTCCTACTGCTGTTGAGGCAAAACCTTCTCTTGAAGATTTACGTTCAATGATGAAAGACCCTAAATATTGGAAAGATGGAGAAAAAGACCCAGCATATATAGAGCGTGTATCTAAATTATTTGGTCAATTATGAGTGATTTTGGAAGAAACAATAATTTAGTTTTAGTTATATGGCGTGATACACGAGAGGTTGAATCAGGTACTTGGCATGATATGTCAGAAGTTATTAAGACAAATTCTTCTATTATTCATAGTATTGGATGGATAGTACAAGAAACAGATACGGATTTAAAAATATCTGCTGACTTACCTGAAGATATAATTGATACTGAAGTAGGACGAACAACAATAATACCTCGTGGATGTATAGAGAGTATTATAAATGTGCGTTGCGAAAAAGAAGATGTTTAGTCATTAATCGCTTCAAGACCTTTAGAGTACGCAAATTGCCCATTAAGGATAACTTTTTAGCAAACTTAAAAGACAATCGGTTAACCTTAAACAATGGAGAAATAAAATGGCTAGTACAATAACTAACGCCTTTATTACTCAGTTTGAATCAGAAGTACACATGGCGTATCAACGTATGGGTGCTAAATTAAAAAATCTGGTAAGAACTGTTAATGGTGTAAGTGGCTCTAGCGTAAAATTCCAAAAAGTTGCAAAAGGTACAGCGACTACAAAAGCACGTCATGCTGAAGTAGTAGCAATGAACCTAGCTCACTCTAATGTGTCTGCGACTTTATCGGATTATTATGCGGCTGATTACATTGATAAACTGGACGATTTGAAGATCAATATTGACGAAAGACAAGTGGTTGCACAAAATGCAGCTTATGCACTTGGTCGTAAAACTGATGACATCTTGGTTGATGTTATGAAAGCTGGAACTTCAATCGCAAACAATATTAATTCATCTGCTACAGGAATGACATTAATTAAAGCTAAAAATATGCAAAATATTTTTGGTACTAATGATGTACCTGATGATGGACAAAGATATTGGGCAGTAGGCCCAGCTCAATGGGGTGACCTAATGAGTGTAGATCAATTCTCTCGTGCCGAGTATGTGGGAACTGAAAACTTACCATTTACAAATGGTGAATCTACTGCAAAAAGATGGATGGGTTTCTTATGGTTCGTTCATTCTGGTTTGACTGTTGCAACAGACAGACAAACTTTAGCTTGGCATAAATCTGCTATTGGACTTGGCATAGGCCAAGATGTCAAAACAGAGGTAAACTATATACCTGAAAAAGTATCTAACTTAGTAACTTCTTCTCTCTCTATGGGAGCAGTAGCTATTGATGGTGACGCTTTAAGGGTACAACTTTGTGCAGAATAGGAGAGATATATTATGGCTTATGCAATAGACAATCCTGTTAAAAAAATCTCACAAATGGGTGATTCCAATGCAATGTGGTATTACACAGATGGAGATGCAATAGGTACAATAGATGACGACAATTATTTTATTTTGTCTTACAGAGAATTAACTGCTGGAGATATTATAATTGTTAATAGTGGTGGTTCAAACGCTGTCGTAGATATTTTAATAGTATCTGTAAATGATGGTGGTACAAACCTAGACACTGTTATACTTGCTTAAATGTGACTAAGGGGGGCTTTGCCCCCCTGAGTTTAAATTATTATGGCAACAACAAAAGTAGATATATGTTCCACAGCTCTTGTAATGATTGGAGCAAACACCATTACATCATTTAGTGATGATAGTACGGAAGCTAATGTATGTAATACAGTTTATGAAGATATATTAAAATCTTCTTTAACAAGACATAGATGGAGATTTGCAACCGAACAAAAACAATTAAGTTTACTTACAGCAACACCTACTGGTAGATATGCATACGCATATCAATTACCAACTGACCCAGAATTATTACAACTAATTACATTAACAGTTAATGATTTAGTTATTCCATATGAAAGATATGGTGATAAAGTTTATTTAGATAACTATGGTAGTACATCAAGTGTTATCTGTGATTATATTTTTAGACAAGATGAAGGTGAGTTTCCTCCCCACTTTATTTTAGCTCTACAATATCAATTAGCTAGTTTATTTGCTGGTTCTATAGCTAGAGATTCAGGTATGATTAAACAATTTGCAGAAATGGCAGAACGTCAATATTTAGTAGCTAAAAATATTGATAGTGCAGAAAAAACAAACAAAGCTTTAGATCATTCACGTTTTATAAATTTAAGAAAATCTACTGGAGGTTAATTTGGCTAGAACATTAAAAACTGTTCAGTCTAATTTTAGTGCTGGGGAATTAAATCCATTATTACGTACACGTACAGACACAAAAGCTTATTTTTCTGGTGCTAAAACTCTTAGAAATTGGTATTTGCTAGATAGTGGAGGTGTTATGCGTAGACAAGGTACTTCGTATAAACAAACATTAGCTGGTGAAAGTAGATTATTACCATTTGTATTTTCAGATGATGAAGTAGCAATATTTGTATTATCTAATAATAGATTAGATGTTTTTGATGAAGATGGCGCATCTGTACAATCAAATTATACAACTAATTGTAATTGGACTACAGCTCAATTATTTGAATTAAATATAGCACAATTTGGAGATACGGTATTTATTGCTCATAGAAATAACCCTACTGTAAAAATTAAACGAACAAGTGCTACTTCATTTGT
>Ga0098036_1000601_pt1 | contig 15331 bp, 14 predicted proteins | sample 4_EtaG_FD_77064 | JGI IMG/M metagenome (GOLD analysis project Ga0098036, IMG submission 77064) | Marine viral communities from the Subarctic Pacific Ocean - 4_ETSP_OMZ_AT15127 metaG | ecosystem: Environmental > Aquatic > Marine > Oceanic | place: Pacific Ocean | collected 2015-01-07 | reverse complement strand
CGCCTTGAGTGTATCGACTTGAGATTTTGTCTGCTCCGTTTCTATGCCTCGTGATCTCAGCCACGTTTCGATGTATTCTTGGACCGCTTGCGTCAATTCATTGCGTAATGTCTTTTCTTCTGTCAGTTGAGCGGCTCTGAGCTTATTCTGCTGCTCTTCCGTCATCCCTGTGGCACCTGTTGCATTGATGGCCGCGTCGATGTTTTGTTGAATGTCAAAAACGCGCTGCGCAGACTCATTTTGCAAGCCGTGGAGTTGCTCCATCAGCGCACTGTCAAACCCAACTACCTTGCCATCCGTCCTATCGAAAATATTGCCCATCAAGTCAACCATGAACTCGTCCATGGGCTTCTGTGCCGACTCCCTACTGCCTAATCGAGCCTTCTTTAGGATATCTCCGAATTTTTTATTGAACTTATCTCCTATTTCATCGTCATCTACTTTTGCAATTGCAGCTTCAAGAGCCCAACCCAGATCAAACCAAGCATCCAATTCTGCAGAGCTTAACTGTGCACCTTCTTGGCCTTTTGTCCGCAGCGAAAACGACTCTAAAAGTTTGTCTTGTAAATCGACATGCTTGGCCTCTGCGGCACGCCTTCGCGCATCGTATTGATCCATTGATTTACCACTTAATACATCAGACGCTATTTGGACATTGGTCAGCATTTCTCTAGCGTCATCAAGCCTCTGCTTAGTAACAAATTCCTGTAGCCTGCCATACTGACCCGCGCCATAACTCTTGAGGCTTTCAAGCATTTCATCGGTGACATCTTCGTTCTTTTTTGCCGATTCGTAGACGGAATTGAGGGACTTCTGAAAAGACTCTAACCTTCGAGCGTATTTATCTACTGCCGTGGATAAATTAGCCGTATCTCGAATGCGCTCTTTATAACGACGCAGAAAATCTTCCGGTTCTTTTTCGTCTTGCGGGTCCGGCTTTTTAAGAAGCTGAACCCCCGGCAAGCCCGTTATGTCACCGGTGACCTTTGTAAACACTGAATTCCATTCACTGAGATATTGGTTTATAGCTTTCTCTCGTTCAACTCCAAGATGTGGAATCATTTCTTCCAATACGTCTGGATAAGCACCAATTTCGTTGAATACCTGATCCCGATTCCCATAAATCCTGTGTTTCGTCTGGTATTCTATAACCTTACCTGCTTTTTCTCTTATTTCCTTTGCTAATTGTGTGGCTTGGTCTCCTACTTCTTTAACAATCTTGCGCATTTGGGCTGGATCGCGAGGATCGACGCCGAGCAATCTTTGCAGAAGCGCTTCAAATTCAGCCCCTTTTGTGAAATCTTCTTTGCCCTCCATGCGACGTTTTAGTCCCTCGCCTCTAAAACTGTCCGCTGGACTATTAATTGTCGCACCGCCAAATCCTTGCCTTCTTTTGTGTAGGATTGGCTTCATTAATTGCTCATTAAATGACTCCATACCCGCTCTTCGCACTGCTTGTTGTTGTGCTGGTATTAATGCACTATCAGCTGGAAGAGCATTTAATAGCGACTTCTCAAAATCGAAAGCCGTTGAGCCCTTCATCCAGTTGCCCAATTTCTCAAGCGCACTCGTCATCTTAATGACATTATCCGTGAACGCTTTAATCCAACCCTGTGTTGCAAGGAACTCACCAAAAGAGCGCGAGGCGATCTCTATAGAGATGTTCATCTTGTCAAACTGGCCAGCTACGCTCGCTGCAGCCCGTGCCGCATCGCCTTCGTATAGTGCCGCTTCTTGAATCAAGCCATTGGCGATCAGTTGATACTTTTGCAAGTCATTGAGCTTAGACGTTCTGACGCCTAGAATGTCCGCTTGCTCTTTGAGAATTATGCTCAAGTTCTTTGTAAGGCCAGCATTATCCACTAGCTGCGAACGCAGGTTTTTGAAACCTTGTGACGCGCCAACCAGTGCTTCGCCCATACTCAAGATGCCTTGCCTGTTAAATGCGGCTGAGTTTTTAAAGGCATCTAATAGTTTAGTGGCTAGCGGTAATCCAATACCCGTAGACAATAATTTGGAAAGCGCCTTCGATGCGTCGGTGATAGGGACTAATCCATCTCGGGTGACATCGGTTAATACATCTTTAACGCGACCACTTTCAATGCCGAACTTTGATGCGACCGACGTTACGCCCAAGGTTGCTTGTTCAAATTCCTTATACGCATTGACGGCAGACTGAAGCATCCGGATCATGGGGCGCAATACGAAAGAGTAGACCAGCACAAGGTTTCTTAAGCGAGAGAAGGTCAGGCGAATATCTTCTAACAGGTCACGATGTGTCGTCATTACACCATTAGCCGACTTCACTTTAGTGGCAGTTATACCAAGCGCAGACGCGTAAGCGCGTTCTTCAGCAGTCAGTTGTTTTTTGGCGAGAAGCAACTCATTGACACGCTTTATCTCATCCTCTTCTTGCTTGGACAGCTTTTCGCCTATAGATATTTTCCTACGCGTCTCATTTAGTTGCTTTTTAAGCTCTGCTTCCCACCATCTCGTGTATTCTTTTTCCTTCTTCAAGCGATCTGCAAGTGCTTTTTCGGCATCGTGTTTTCTTATTTCAGCATTTCTTTTATGTGCTAACGTATAGTCGCGGTCGTACTCAAATGCCTTATCGGCGGCAGTCTTACGCTCAAAGGTGATTTGCTTGTTCAATGCCAATGCTTCTCTGTGCATTGCGTTCATATCAGTGCGCTGTCGTGCTTGACTATCTTTTTCTATCTTGTCGAACATACCCGCGTACATTACTTCTAATTTTCGTCGGTCTTCTAAGCCTTTACGCGTGTTGTCAACTTCCTTATTGATATTTATTGCTTCCTTGTGCATTCGATCCATGTTACTGCGATTGCGCTGTTCGTTCATCTTAAGTGCTTCGGCGTGGATTTGCTTCGCCTGTGCTTCATTGGGCATGTAATATTTCATCGACATGCCCATTTGTTCCGCTTCGGCTTTGTGGCGGTCCTGTATGGCTCTGGTTCCGGCTTTAATTATCTGCGTGTTTTCCGCTACTTTTGCATTGAGCTTATCCCACTCTTTTGTGAGTTCGTCCATGTCCATAGATGGATCGTCTTTAGCAGCATCCATCTTCTTTTTGTGAGCCTCCATTGCGCTCAGCGTTGAAACAAGCTGACCCCTTGCCGCATCCAAGTTTTGCCGCAACTTAGCGACATCCCGCTGGCTAAATAACATTTCAGAGACATTGGTACGATCAGCAAACGCCGCTATTTGGCGTTCAAGATTGGCCAATTGACCCGCCAGCTGGTCCATGCCACGCGAGGAGCCCGTTGGTGTGTTTCCCACGGCTCCAATAGCCGATCCCACACGGCGCAGCCGCCCTTCGAGGGCATCCAACTGCGCTATGGCCGCACGGGCCTCTATAGTTAGTTGTAGGCCATCTTGGTCAGCCATTAAGCAGTCCCTGTCTTTTTATTGCTTTGCTTTTCCATCTTTTCCATCTCATACCGCTCATAGGAATTGCGAGTGCCCATGATAATATTGAACGCCTCAAGTGTATCGCTCAGTGTCATATGAAATCCCAACAATTCATATCTCACGCCATCCTCTGAAATGTCGATGGTGTATTCTGCGGCTGCTGACTGTGCTGCGAGTATTGCCGAACACACGTAGTCGTGGAATGCTGTGGGGCAGACTTCTGCAAAGTAGGCGGTAAGGATTTGGTAGGCAGAGAAGTGGGGGAGAGCTTCGGATAATTGCCATAGCATCTCCAAGAAGCTCTCCCCTTCGAGAAATCGTATTTCACCTCGGAGGGCACCCGTTTCATCTGTATCAACGGCATGATCATCTCTGAATCGTGGGATGTTGAAAAAGTCGCCGGACTTTTGCCCTTGCTGGCCGTCGGGGAAGACGTCATACATAAAGCATGTCCTCCGCTTATACAACCCACTGAAGACGCAGACATCGCAGTTATAATCCCTCATTAGGTTTGCCTTGTTCGACTTCCACAAAGCAAACCATGTTAGTAGTTCTAACTTTTTTTTCCACCCCTACCCAGCTTGACTGGATTATTAACCACATCGAAGATTTCTTGCAGGGCCTGAGAGGGGATGTCGCGCACGATATCCGCTTTCAAATTGGGCTCTTCGATTTCGGCTACAAATCCATTTTCGTCACAGGGAAGGTTTGGATGACTTGACCGATATTCCTCAGAGAAGCAGTAGTTCTCCACCTTGAGGCATACGGCTTGAAACTCTTCGATATCGGCCACTGAAAGCAGTCGGTCATCATACTCGCGTGCCCCGCCTCGCCCTTCTGAAGCGGCACGAGCATAACGCCGAATACTTTCGTTAGCCATCTGGTTGTTCTTTGGAGTCAGGTGGAAGACTGTTTGCTCTTCCGTGGGTAGATCCCGATCTGACTCGCATACATAGGCCACAGGTTGCTTTGATACGCCTCGCATGTGTATTCTCTCTCCCGTTAGAGGTAATTACTCGTCCGTCTCTTTGGACTTGGACGTAGTCTTGTTGGAACTGGATTTTTTGGGCTTTGTGTCTTCTTCTTTTATTGCCTTGTAGGTCGCTTTATTTTTGAAGTAGTCACCATCCACCCCTTGCTCTGCATGAATCTCATTACCTTGCTTGTCTACCCGCACCATCGCGACGTAGTCTTTATCCACAACGTAGTACTGCTCTGTTGGGCTTACTTTTATATGTCGATAGTATTCCATAAATTCACCGCTCTCGATTTAAATGTCATTTAACTATCTTGCAGCGCGTAGTTAGCACTGGTTCCTGTAAAGCCAAAAATGTGATTGGCATTATCGCACCGCATATCAATAGACACAGCAGGCGTTTTGCGCTTGCCTGCGGAACTCATTTGGTTCATACAGCGAAACGAAATAGTCATCGATGCTTCTGCGTCACCGCCGACACTTATATCCGTAGGCACACAGGTAAGCCGAATGTGTAGGTCGCGATTAGCAGCTAACGAACCCGGCAAGCCATTACCCGCAGTGGCGGCTGCTCCGATAGCGGTGGTAATCGGGGTAGCCTCCCAATACAGACCAACATGAAAAGGATCCACCGTGCCTGAGGGGGAAGCCCCATTGGCACCTAATTGTGCTAGCTTTTTCATCATCTTTATGTTAGTGACAAAGCCACCGCGACCCTGTAGTGGAACAGTAATCGACCCCTCCCACGATTGCGGACCCGTCATAATGCTTTGTGGGGTGGTTTGATTGAAAAACGTGTAGCCAGTTTCCATCGATCCCGAAAGTGAAAAGGCGTCAATGGGCATCACATATTGCGTAGTAGATACTCCCTCTGAAATCGTCGCTACGCAGTCGTGCAGCGCATAGTTACGACCAATGTCCGATGTCGTATCTGCTGCTGCACCATCGGCTCCGTCGTCACATTTGTAATCCGTTACCAACACGCGACCCGTAAAGTCCATTGAGCATGTCAGAGGCGTCGAACGATCCGCAGAGAGGCTAAAGCTATTTGCTATCGAGTCGGAGAGGATCCGGCTGTCTGCTGTGCCAGTTGACATCTTGCGCAAAATCGACGCATAGTAAAGCGGGTCTGACGGATTATTGGCTGCTACTGTTCGCAGCTGTAAGCGCAGGCCATTCTGTTCAGTGCCGGTCTGAAAAAATGTGCTACCCACCAGCGCGAGGCTGTATACCGTAGGCACGAATTCTATGCTTCCAGTCGGGCTGGAGCCGCCTCTGAAAATATTCGAGCCTGTTACATCTTGATCGGGTGTAGACGCACTATTATCACCCACGCGACCTACTGTTATTCCATCGGGTACCGCCGTTTCGATGATTTCCGTTCCCGGTGAAAAATCTGGATTGCCAGTAATAGGGATCCCAAACTGAACGGCATCTGCTGCTGTCGGCATACCTATGATTTGGCCTGCCGCTAGGCTGGCCGACACGGAACCTCGTGCCGCCTTAAAATGCCGATTGCCGCCGTATTCTACGGAGCTAACTACGTAGTCGGTTGCATCGCCTGTATTCGTGTGGGATGCGCCCGTGCTAATCGACGTTGACGATGCCGTCGTTTCCGATAAATCCAATTGCCCTTTGCGCACGGAAAAGGCGTATTTATCGTCCCATAATGCATGAATTGCCATTGTTATTTTCTCCTACACCTAGTAAGTAACCGTAGTGTTTGTGAATCCAAAGATGCTCTGATAATCCGTCCCAGATGAGGCAGGGGCCTTGGTGTCAATGCTTACTGCATGCGCTGCAACCACAGTCGCACTGGTCATCTGGTTGAGGCAGCGGAACGATATGGTCTGTGTTGCTTCTGCATCCCCGCCAACAGATATATCCGTAATCACACAAGTCAATCGGATGTGCAAGTCTCGGTCATTTGCGACTTTGGTCGCTTCAGATCGTGTGTTTGGCAGGGTAGCAGGGCTTCCAAACGCTGCGCTGATGGGGCTTTGCGCTTCCCAAAACAAACTGATGTGTATTGGGTTAACTGTTCCTGAGGGGACTGATCCCGTCATGCCAACTTGAGCCATCAACTTGGTCAATGTCTGATTTGTTGCTTTCTCGCTCCCTGTGGCACCGCGTCCCGCCAAGGGAATGGTGATCGAACCTTCCCACGACTGGGGCCCTGTTAAGATGCTTTGCGGGGTAGGTTGATTATAGAAAGTGTATCCCGTTTCCATCGATCCATTCAATGAAAAAGAATCCACTGGCATCACGTATTGCGTGGTAGAGGTTCCCTCAGAGATAGTCGCAATACAATCATGCATGGCGTAATTGCGACCAATGTCGAGCGTGGTATCGGCAGCAGTAGTAGCATCTGCTGTCGTTACCGCCTTATCTCCCGCATCGTAGTCGGTTACCAGTACGCGACCGGTAAAATCCATGCCCAGCGTCAGGGGCGTCGAACGATCTGCCGAAAGGGAAAAGGAGGACGGGCAGCAATCGGAAAGAACGCGACTGTTGGCGTCCTCTGCGGACATCTTCTTCAGGAAAGCCCCGACATACAATGGGTCGGACACTTGATCATCCGCTACCGTTCTTAACTGCATCTTTCCTTTATCGGATCCCGCAGCCAATCCTTGCGATGTGCCTTCTTGAAAAAACGTCGATCCCAACAGCATCAACTGCATATTCGTCGGCACACATTCCATCGAAAAAGTGGGACTGGACCCGCCGCGAAAGATACTTGATCCATCAGTGGTAGCAGAGCCACCACCAACTCGTCCTACGACGGTTCCATCGGCTACGGCGGTCTCAATGATTTCAGTGCCGACTGAGAAGTCGGGATTACCTGAAACAGGGATACCATGGATAACGGCTGTCCCAGAGGTAGGGATGCCGATATGGCGTCCCTTGGATAACACACCCGCAGCAGCGCTGCCGGTCCCAGTAGTAATCGCGGCAGCACCTCGTGTAGCTGAAAAATGTGCCGAGCCGCCCAATTGAATAGCGGGGCTGTCAGCCGTCGCATGTTGCGTAGAAACGCCTGCGTCAGTGTGCGACACCGCATCTGTTGTGTTACCATTAGTGGTGCCTGTCGTCTTGTCGGTCCAGTCTATTGGGCCTTTACGCACCGAAAATGCGTATTGATCGTCCCATAGTGCATGTAGGGCCATGATGTTCTCCTTACATCGGTGCGGCTAGTAATTGTGCCGCGTAGTGGTTAAAACGTCGAAGGTGGTTTGATACAAAAGCTCGTTGCTCTCCAGTCGCTGCCCGTAGTTGATCCCGTTTAAGCTGCTGGTCTGACATTTGCCATCCCAGTCGGCTTCTTCGGCCAAGGCTCCCTTTATGATCTCTGCCGTAGCCAGATGTGTAGCCAGCGTCGAATCGGCTGCGGACGCTACCTTGGAATAGAAATTGATTCCAAATGACATTTCAGGATGATCGCGTCCCGCCACCACTCTGGATTGCGTGTGACTATCCAATTGACATGTCACTGAAGGCAGTAACCGCGCCCAGCTGGCGTCCCATTCTTCTCGGAACACAGCTCGAATCTTGTTCGATGCTGTAGGCACCAGATTGTTGAGCTTGGTATAAATCTTATCGAGCACCTCCTTGGACGTTGGATTATTGGACACCGTAGGACTGACCGTGCGCGTTCTTGTTTCCTCGCTTGTGCAACGTGCTGTAAATAGGGCGGCTGATCGGTCTTCTTCCATATCAACGGAGGTGAAGTCTATCGCGATAACCGTAGGATTACCATCACTGTCCGGTATTGTCTGGTTATCTCTAAGCACTTCAATCGCCGCATCGGCATATTTTTGCACATTGAAAATGTCTTCTTGTCGATGTACCTGACCGAATACGTAGATATTGACCGTGCGTTCGACTCGCACCAGACCACTGCTACTATAAGCGGGGAAGTCTTCTTGCTCTGGAATGATCGTGATCAACGGAAACTGATTGGTTTCCGGCAATATGCCGCGCTTGATCTGGCGAATGCCTTCCAATGGCTGTCCTGTAGCCAACTTCGCCTTAAACAGTGTTTTCATGTTGGCGATTAAATCATTCATCGTCGTTTGATAGTCGGCCATAGCATCATCCTCGCTTCTTCAGATGCTTAATGGCGTTCTGGCGCACATTAACGCCCATAGCCAACTCGAAAACGCCTGCGCGTTCCAATCGATCTACCACTCTTGCCTCTACCATGCCAAGTAACGACGGCACCTCGCCTTCAGGGCCTACATTTTTAGCACCCAGCTTACTCTTGGCGTAATCTGATTCATTTAGAAACTTCGTAAATATATCTGGTCGTCGTCGCTCTGCGGTGCCAGAAAAGTAGTTTCCCTTCTCAAGGGCGTCCGTGCGATATCTTGTTTCTTCACGATATCCACCTTGGCCGTGCTTTCTCTGATCTCCGATTTGGCGTTTTCTTTCGCCTGTAAGTCTCGTAGGCACATCGCTGTAATACCGCATTGCCCCGTATTCGCCCCGCCCTACTTGATGCGCTCTGGTGTATGGCCTCTCACGTCCTTCAGGACCATGCGTGAGTTTCCATTTCTTTGCCGCGAGAGGGGTCTGCTTATATAGACTACCTTGAAGCCTCTTGGGTATGCCCTCTGATTCCTCTCTTCGTGTTCGGGCATTCATAGCTAGAACTAAGAAAATCTCCGCAATGAGATCTGTATCATCCTTATTGAGATAAAAGAACTCACGTCCCGGTATGCGGCTGTTTTTACCCGCTTTCAGCATGTCGCTCGTGGGGCGATTATGCACACGAAACTTCAACTTGGCTTTACCCCTAAGTCCCTTGGGCGCTATCGTTATCTTATTTCTCGTTAGCGTCCATTTCAGGGCGTGTCCACCCGTCCATAATTGATCATTCTTCGTCACTGCGCCTCTGGGGTAGGCCTTGGCAAGCAACCGCGCTGCCCCCGGCGCAAACTGCACACCCACCGAACTAAAAAGGCTTCCCGTGTCCACTAATGGAATGATACCACTGGCAAATTCACTCTGGCGCTTTTTTGACAGCGGTCTTCCGGTAGGAGACATCGCAGCCGCCTTTTCTTCGCGCAAGGCCAACCCCTCACTGACAGCCGAGCCAACAGTGCGCTTTGACACTTCACCCGTAAAACCGCCCGATGAATCCCGCTCTGGGAAAAGCCTGCGTGCCGATTTTCCCTTTGTGTATTCCGTCGTAAAGCGTCCCGCACCCTTTTTGCCTTTTGGAATGCGAGTTTTTTTCTTGGTCATGCCAGAATGAAAGCCTGAATCTTTCTGCCGTGCTCGTTTCGCTATTGTTTTGGGGTCCAATGGTGCCCATCGCTGGCCGTTTTGTGCCTGACGCCGGACCATGTTATCTGCAACAATGGCTGCAATCAGCGTTTCCATAGCTTTAGTGACACGATTGGACATTCGGGGGTGCTTCAATGCTTCCTTTGCATTGTGCATCTCATCTGCCGTTGCAAAGAATGGATTTGATTTATCATTGCCTTCAATGATGAATCCCGCATTAGTAGCTACCCCTAAGACCACCATTTACGACACCCAGACTGGCCCGATGAAGAAGCCCAATAGTGCTCCACCGCCCACCGTGGAATCCGACCACGGCGTCATTTCATTGTCTGTGTATTTACTCACATCGCGGCCCATGATATCAACGGTATAGGACACGCCTTCGGGTGATATGTCGCGCTCACTGAACGTATCCAACTGCATTCCATCGTCTTCATAGGGCCGCTGCAATCGATCAATTAATGCATTGGCATCGCCAACGAAGGCCGATCCTTTAGCGGACACTTCATCGCCGCCTTCAAACACAGACCGCATCATCAGCCCCGCCGCCATCATAGCCGATAGGGTAACGACTACGGGTTTAGCCCTATACGTCGCCACCATGATCTTATCGTTGGCTGAAGACGTGCCCGACCAGTTGGCTGACGGAATGGTCAGATAGCCATTAGTCGAAGTGAAACTGCTGTTTCTATTGCCCGAGCCCTGTGATCCAGAGGAAGAACCGGATACGGAAAATGCAGTGCTGTTGGAGAATGTGATGGTCCACACCTCGGCTTTAGCTGAAGTAGATAGCGTAACATCGCTTAATTCTCCTGTGCCTGAATTGCCTGTAATATCTTGATCTGGCACGGCATAGGGAGCCTGTGGAGGCCCATTGTATGGAGCCGTCTCTTCCAGTTCCGTATCGATTGCATAGTAGGGCCGCAACGCATCTCGCACGATAGAGTCAGCGCGGATAATAAACTGCCGCACTCTGGCATCATCACGGACTTCCGTGGTGATGTACTCCGAGAGGTTGCGCACATCCTGTATGGTGCACAGCGTATCTTTGATCGCCATCATTTACCCTGTCACTTGACAGTTATGGTTTCTTTTCGTCGCATCTGCCGACCGTAGGTAGCCGACAGCTAAAAGGAGGGCCTGTCTTGAAATCTCTTTTCAGAGATAGTTAGATAAGCTCAACGATAACGGTTGCGCCTGAACCGCTAATAGATTGTAAATACACCCCACTCGACGCATCGACGCCGTGGAAGGGTATGCTGGCGCTTGTTCCAGCTGTAGCCGCCAGGGCGGCTACGATGTTATCACTGCTACCCGCTGCGGTTGCATCGGTGACATTACAGGTTGCTGCAGCCGAACCCGCCACCAGAGTGACCGCACCGACTGAACACGCTCCGGTATATAGGAGCCCTGCTGCTGTTCCGGAAACTACTGTGGCCATTTACTTTTCATTCCTTAAAAAAGCGCTCCGAGTCATCTGCATATAACGGGCCTCTTTCGGGAGAGAGAATACACATCCAACCCGAAGCGCCAACCTCGAATGCGTAAGCGGTGGAGGCTCCCGAAAAGCCTCCACCCTTAGACTAATTGTTACGCCCCAGCGTTAGCCGCTACGTAGCGATAATCCGTGGCACCGATGCCGACGAACGCGCTGACGTAGAAGTTGCTGAGAATGTCACGCTTGGGATCGCCTTGATTCAAGACGGTCACCTGCGGACGCCACACCCACTGAATACGGAACTGGCGGGACGGATCACCGACATACCAGTAAGCCGTAGAGGGGAAGAACTGCGAGGTGATTACCTGCATGGCCCCCTTGTAGGCGTTGCGATTACCCGACGCACCCGCTGCAGTGGTTTGATCAAGATCATAGTCTTGCAGCGTGAAGAACTGAAGCAACTGCTCGCGCAGCTGAGTGTGACCGAACACGTAGCGCGGACGCACTCTGGCGGGACGACCCTTTTCCGTCTTCTGTCCGTAGAGCAGATTGACCGTCGAACGAGTCTGCGACACGGTAGGCGTGCCGCCCGTGCCCGACTGGATCAAGTTGTCGTTGGTCTGTGCATCGACCGAACTGTGATCATTGGCATAGAGCGCATAGCGGGTACCGCCATACACGAACGCCTGTGAGGTGGACTCGCCAATCTCACTCCAAGCGGTATCGGCAAGGCGATACGCCATGAACTCTTCGAGCAGATCGGCAATCGCCGTCCCTGCGTCGCGTGCGCGGTTGAGCAACTCACCCGTCTGGTCGAACTTGACCATTTCAACGGTAAGGCCGAGGCCCTGACCGAATTTGTGGTTGCGAATCTTCGCACGTTTCTCGGAGAATCCAGCTTCCGGATACGGCTGCGCCTCTTCGACGTGGCGGGGACGATCACCGTCTTTGAATCCGACGATGTCCTCTTCGCGCTTGGTCGAATCGGTCTCAGTGAACAACTGACGCATCTCAGCCAGATCGACTTCATAGGCTTCGATGACGGCGGGGTTGATCAGCTTACCCGTAGCGTAGGGAAATTGCGAGGAAACCATCTCCTCTTGGATCTCAGCGAAATCGCTGAATCGATAATCAAAGTCACGGCCCTTATCTTCAAGGGTGGTCCCGACGAAGGTGTCCCACAATTCACGGATCGACACTTCGGAAGGTTTTACTTTTCCGGAGTCGATGAAATTGCCAAGATCCTTGGCGGTATTCTTTTGAGCTTCCTTCAGATCGCTCACGTTGTTGCGATGCGCTCTGAGTAGCTCTTTGACGTTAACACTCATCTCTCATTTTCCTTTCTATGAGAAGGTTTAGGCGTCGTTACCGAAGAGCTTGCCGAGTGCGATCACATCGATGATCGTGTCTAAGCGAGTCTGCGTAGTGCCGTATTCAGCCGACCATGCAATAGTGTTACTGCCACCATCAGCGACTACGGCATTCTTGCTCGTGTACGACAAGCCGTCACCCACATTGTAGGTAGCGGAGGTGCTATCGTATTCGATGATGCCGCGCAAACCAACAATGGCTTGATCGGGCTCGGATTGATCAGCAATGGTCGCATTGACCATATAGCCGAGGAACGAAGCATCTTCTGTAGCGGCATCAACCGTTACAGTGGTGCTCGATTCGTAGCTGACTAAATCACCTTGAGCCAAGGCCAAGGTAGCAGCTACCGGCGCGGCGATCCGGTCAAGGATGCCTGCCGACTGGATGATTCTGGGATCTGCCATTATTCCATATCTCCTTCTTAGGCACCCAAGAGTAATTTGAGACGCTCGTCTTCACTGGGAAGCGCAGGCACCTCGATGTTTTCTTTGACGGCTTCCGTCACGCCGCCCACACCTTCACCCGTAACAATGGGTGCGATGTTGGACTCCTTACGCTCTTCGACCATCTCTTTGATGGTTTCAATGCGATCTGGACCCAATGCTACCAAGATGCCAGTGAAGCGGTTGGTCCGCTTTTCTTCCGGCAACTCACTGACGATGGACTCTACCTGTTGAACGAACTCGGCCTGACGTGCGGCCTGCTCGAACTCGTCCACCTTGGCCTGTGCTTGCGCTAACTCCTCGACAAGCCCAGCCTTTTCCTTCTCTGCCGCTTCGAGTGCTTCATGCAGCGTAGTTTTCTCGCCCTCGAAATCGGCCCTAGCCTCACTTACTGCCTCTTCGGCAATTAGCTTGGCCGTATCGGGATATTCATCCCGAAGGGTCTTAGCATCCATTTTCCTTTTCTCCTTCGATGGGGATGGATGGCTTTGGACGGATTCCGCTGCGTTAAAGCTACCCTTCGCTGCGGGTTCCATTACGATGTCCACTGAGTTGAGTCGTATGATGTTTTCGACCAGCTGGCCCTCGCGCCCATCCGCTTCGCCTTCACTTACTTGTGCAAAGGCATCGATGGACACGCCGAAGAGATGGTCGGCCTTGTGCTGCTTCGCATAGGCGATGCGTTCTTTGATGAAATCACCATCGGGATGAGCGAAGATGTGAATCTTCGACCGGACGGCGTCTCCCTCTCTGCGACCACTTTCTGTGGTGATGGCCCATTCTCTGGGGTCTCGCGAAAAGGTGTCGCCGTGATTGAGGTATCCGACGACCATGTCATTGGCTGATTCTGCGATCTGGTTGATGGCATTATCCCCGTAGTAATGACCATTGAGGGACCATCCTTTTTCAATTACGGTGATTTCATTGATCAAACCGCCCTTGTCGCTTTCCTCGAAGCCTGCCATACTGATGCCACCACACCGATTTTCGTGTAGGCGCACCATCTTTTCGCCATCAGCCATGTCTTCCACGATGGCCGCAAAGGTCGGATCGATCACCTCCTCACTGGCAATAGCCGCTTTGATCTGCTCTTTATCGAGCCATTCAAGACTCTGTGAAGCGCTGGTTTTCATGGATTATTCTCTTTCTGCAAGCCACGATTGAATTGCCCTTGAGAGTTCAATGGGCTCAAACTCGCTGGCGATTCGGTTGATTCGACGCGAATACGTTAGGAACGCTTCGTCTTTTTTCCCTTGGGTGTTTTCTTTGATTTTGTCTTTGGCTTGCTTCGACATGGGTACACAGCGGAATTGCTGGCCATTGGGGTTTCTCCCTGCTCATTACATATAATGCATCATATGGACCCAATATTATACTTATAGCATCAAAAGCAAGTGTAATTGCAATAAATGCCATTTAGTTCAGTCAAATGATTTATTATTTGCATAATCATAGACGGTAGTATATCTTAACTATATGCAAAAAAACATCACCACTGGATTTGAGGCTATAAACGATGTGTTGGGCGGTGGCCTTACAAAGGGAAGTCTTTGTGAGATCTATGGCGATGAGGGTGTGGGTAAGACATCCGTGGCCATTTCCATATCAACAAATCATGCGGTGGGCTTTATCGATATGGACAGATCGCTGCCTGCTCGGCTGGTTGAATGGATGGGTGACCCGAACAATATGGTCGTATCCTACCCGCCAGAAGGGGGTTTGGGTGCCTTAATTGAAATAGTCGAACTGTTGGCTAAGAATGTAGAAGTTGTAGTGATCGACCCTGTGGGGGTGATGGAATGGCGGGATATGGAGCAATTTCTTCCGTCCGCTGCTCAAATCGCGTCTATATATAATAGTATAGTGCTCTTAATCAATCACTCGAACCAGTTAGGCGTTCCCAATGGTCAGCAATGGACCTCGTTTTACTGCGCTCAGCGAGTAGAGATGCGGCAGGGAGACGTGCAGTTCGATAGGGAAACCGGACAATCTGAATCGATGTCTGTCCTTGTGCGCACGACTAAGAATGCCCACGGGCCGAATTTCCGTGAATCTGAAATGTCATTCCAATTTAAGGAGGAACCTATATATGTATAGGGATGAAGATGGTAAAGTCGTTCGCAGGGGAGAGCGGGGCACCAACGTCTCGATCTACTTTAGTCGCCGCAATCGCCACATCCTTGATTCGCTCTACGATCTGATCGACGCAGGGAAGATTTCCAGTATTTCGCAGTTCGTCAATACCGCTGTGGAAGACAAGTGGAAAAAGGATCAAGTCCAGCAGCCTCAAGTTCAGCAACCTCAGGTTGCCTAATGCGGATCTACGATATTGAAGAGGCCGAGCGACAGACCACTCGCGTGCGCCGGCATTTGGAAATGGACATG
>Ga0098036_1000594_pt1 | contig 15442 bp, 8 predicted proteins | sample 4_EtaG_FD_77064 | JGI IMG/M metagenome (GOLD analysis project Ga0098036, IMG submission 77064) | Marine viral communities from the Subarctic Pacific Ocean - 4_ETSP_OMZ_AT15127 metaG | ecosystem: Environmental > Aquatic > Marine > Oceanic | place: Pacific Ocean | collected 2015-01-07 | reverse complement strand
CTCTCACCAAACTCATAATAAACACTTTGGTCTTCAGACGTGTTTTTCTTTGGTCTATAAATTTCAACAGTAACTTTATGCCACCCACTTATATATCCATTTGTGTTTGCATTATCAGTGTTATCTGCGTCAGCAACACCATATCCTGATATGCCAGGGTCGTCTATTATTACAAACTTTCCTGGTTTAGTTGTTTGAGGATTATCTCCATCACCACCAACAGGAGATTCAGTAACAACCTGAGTTTCTTCCATATTACCACCTCCTAACTCAAACCTATCAGGGAAGTTAGCTACATCACTGACTTTTAAGTCATAATGTTTATCAAACACAGTTCCAGTTCCATCAGATATAAGTCTTAACCTATCTCCCTCTGCAAAACTCCATTCACCTACAAGAGACCTATTTCTTTGACTATAACTCCAATCTCTACCATCCATAGTGTCTAGAGATATATATATCTTAGTATCTACCTGACCTTCAGCTATAGAAACACCTGCCTTAGACGCTTTATTTATCCACGCTGTAGAAACTCTGAATTGCATGAATTTACCAATAGAAGTATTTCTAGCATACACCCATTGATAGTGAGTAGCGTACAGAGGTGGTCTACTGAATATTTTCCAATGTATATCTGCTGGACCAAGTTTTTGACTATTTGTCAATGCTTGATTTGTTAAACCACTTGGGTTGTTTGTAGATACGTTATCTGTAAAAGAAGAAAAATCTGAACCTTGTTGAAATTTTCTTTCAGTGGGAAACCCTACATATACAGAGGGGTTTCTGTCATAAAGAGTATCTCTTAAGTCTTCATTGTTTAGCATAACACTAGAACTTCTCCCCTTATAGTCATAATAAACTAAACCAAATCTATGCCATGCACCAGACTTAAATGCTGATGTACTATCTATATCCATCATTGTTTGAGTTATAGGCATATTCAAGCCTGTAACCTCTGACCAGGCAGTGCTAGTTCCTGACTGAATAGGGCCAAATGAAGAACCTGCGTCACCATCATATGGGTCTCCCAGCACTCCAAGTTGGAGAAGAACAGCATTGGTAGTACTAGATCCTGCTGAGTTATATCCCATCATTGGATAATAACCAGTTACACCATTAGCACCAGAATCGTTCCATCCACCACCAGTAGAACTATTACTACACCCTCTTTGTGTATCATTTTCTCCACCACTACCATCAAAAGATTGCCACCCTGAGGCAAAACCTAATCCATCAGTACAGCCACCACACTCTAAGGAACTCGCGTAGGTTCCACCAAATGTTACCCATCCATGCAGGTTGCTAACTGCTGTTCCATCTGGAAGTCTATGAGAGTCATCATAAACAACTTTATCATCTATAAAACAAAGACTATTTGTATTTATATCATTTAAGTTTTGGCCATATGGTCCAAAGACAAGGCATAAACCATTTTGAGAACCAAAACTAGTGTCAAACTTTCCAATACCTCTAAGCCTCATGGGGGCTGCTCCCTGTACTGCATTAAAAGCATAATTAGCTATAGTGCCAGCATAATTACCAGTGGCTGGAGACATCCAATGAGTATATTGCTTTCCACCATTTATAGGGTTATCTAGATATGCATGATTAGGGTTATAAAACTCACTATCTGGATTGTTAGATCCTCTAAGGTCTGGTATACCACCACCATCATCTGACTGTTCCCAGTTTGCCATTGCTTTAATATCTGCTATAAATTCGTCTATCATAGTGCCAAGACCTCCACCACCAGCTTGTTTTTTTATGTCTATCATAAAACCAAAAAAATCATATTTTAAATGGTCAGAGATATTACTTCCAGTGGCATCACCAAAAGGATATTTTACTGAATTACCACCAAAAACATTAACAGCACCATACCTAACCCTTGACTCAAGCCTCAAATGAAAAACTTGACCAGACTCAACAATTGTAGGAAAGTAAACTCTAACTTTTATTCTGGCTAAGTTAGCATCCCACCCAAAAGCCTTACCACCTTCCCATCCATTTAAAACTGAATAATCTGGATAACTATATTCTTGTCCTTCGTATTGGGTCATATACTCTAACCCAGACATATACTCATTCCATTGATCTGCTAGTGTACCATGAATACCACCTCCACTTGAAAATTTAGCCCCATCTCCAACCAATTCATCAGTAGCACCTTCTCCTGTAAATCCACTTACAGAGCCCCATGGATTAGGAGTTTCAGCAGTTGCTAATGCGTCTACAACAAATTGTTGGTTATTCGAGTTTTCACCATAAACAGGAGATAAATGATAGTGTACATTTACTTGGTCAAATCCATCAATATAATTACCATATACAATTCTATTTTCACCTATAATCTCTTGAGCCTTTGCCCTAAGAGGTACTTGGTCAAAAGATTTATCAAAAGCAACTGGGTCTACCTGAGCATAAACACCATCGTTTCTAAAGTTTATAAAACCTGAATTTACAGGACTTGATCCCACCACAGATGTTTGACCACCAGTATCCTCCTCATTTACAAAATCTGAAACTCCTATAACCTGTCCACTAGTGTTTAAAGATGTTATAAATGGTATATTTCTAGTTGGAGTATTACTCCATCCATAATATGTTTGAGGAAGTGGGTTGTAGTCTCCTGTAGCTGATGTAAAGCTACTATCATAATAATAATTATCAACAGTTGCTACTAAATAATATTCCCCCTTATTTCCTTCATCTGGAGATGTTTCTATGTAAGAACATTTTCTAGCAACTATCTCAATACTTCTTACGTTAGCAGGTCCATTTGGATAATAAACTCTTACTTCGTTGTAAGCATTTTGTTTTGATTCATCAACTTTATTTGTTGCGTATTGAGGAGCAGGAAGGACATAACTCCAATCAGAATAAGCACTAACCTCATTGTCTTTATATATAAACCTGCAAGCAAATTGCCACATATGACCATACAAATTGTTTTTCTTATAAGCAAAGTCCATCTCTTCTGTGGCATCTAAAGATTCCATGCCCACATTTGCATATGATACAGCTCCTGGACTTACTGTTTCACTTGCCACAGTTTCTGTCTCATTGTCGTTATCTGGGTCTGGTGGACCCTGCATCTCAAGACCTCCACTACCCAACTGTACTGCAGTAGATGTTATATTTTTAATAGGCGTTTGATATAGGTATATAGGGGCAATAGGTCTTGGTTTACAGACATCTAAATAAAGATGTTTACCTGTAGTTGTTCCACCAGTTGCATCATCATAGCCTGGATCCATATAAGATAAATAAAACTCAAATGGATAAACTGAATCTATGGCATAGTCTGATGGATTTGAACCAAAACTACCATTATTATAATATCTAGCCCAACCAGTCTTAGCTTTTTCTACGTTTATATATTTTGGCTCATTATGATAAGTTCTACGTATAGTCGTGTATTGATTGTCACAAGTCCAATATAATAAATCATCAATTTTATTTATTCCTGTTATGATAGTGTTTTTATCAAAGTGTAAAGCGTTATTATCCACATTACCACTATCTCTGTACACAGTTGTTATTAAATCTGTGTTTATGTTATATTCTAATATTAAGTGAAAAAAATTTCTATGCCACACAAAATAATATAAACAATTTGTTGGAGAATCTTCATAGCAACCAACAACCTTGTAATCTCCTGCAACTGAATTTGCTATTCTTTGCGAGTAGGTTTCTTTTTTCATTCCTCTCACATTTTCAAGAAGCATTGTGTTTCTATCTTCAGAAGATAAAACCCTTATATTTTGAGCATAATAATAATCTCCATTGGGTAAAACCCTGGAATCATCATCTCTGTTAAGCCCACCTTGAAAATTTCTTTTATCCTGCATTTATCTAAATTTTTGGAGCTTGCTTAAACGATTTTCTTATGGTCTGTAAAGCCTCTTGTTTTGTAAAACTTAACATTCTAGCTCTCGCAAGTCTTTTTTCATTATAATACTCTCTCTTTGCAGCTTCTTTTTCTGCTGGAGGAAAATTCCTTTTTCTCTGCATAGATTTCCAATATATGTAAGACTTCATTGCGTCAACCATAAACTCATGAACAACAACGTGTCCTTCTTTTGGATGTCTAAGAGAATTAGATATATATTCTAAAATAATCTTTTTTGCTGACAATTCAGAACTAAAATGTATTGTAGAGTTTTCTAGGTCAATTCTATAATATCCATTAGCATTATTTCCACCACCAATACCATACTCTTGAGAATATTCAAAGTAACTTGGATTTAGCTCATCATCATTAACTTGCAAAGAATTTGCAGCAGTAGATATAAGTGACTTTTGATTTCTTAAACCTAGGGGATGTATATCTCCATCATTACCATAAACCCCTATTTTTGTGTATTTAACATAGTCACCAGGAAGTGTAGCAGTTAGGGTGTTAGCATCAACTATAAGTTCTGAAGTTCTTATTCCACCACTAACATCAAAGTTAAATTCTTTTAAGCCATTTAGTCCAAGTTTAAAATATCTGAGAAATTCATTCTCACTTGTCTTACCTTCTTCTACAAGAATATCATTTATTATTTCTTCTAACTTTATATACATTATACTATATCTACATTATCATTGGTTAAATCTTCTTTTGCTGCTCTCATGGTTGTGAATGTAGCAACCAAAGAAGCAATTATGTCTTTTATTGAGTCTGATGGTACAGGAAACTCATCGTTAAATCCTAGAGAGCCTGACTTTGAAAGCATCCATACTAATATATAAGATTCTGCATTACTTATTTCCCCAAACCCTAAATCAAAATTTAAAGCTTCATTATATAAGTATATTCTACCCTCTTGTCTATACCAGTATTTTCTACCACTTAAATTTATAGCACTATCATACATTTTTGAGTATATACCAGGATTAGGCATCCTAGAGTAGCAAGTCATATCATTACCTTTAGCTAATTCAGAAAGTTCTTTACTGCCAGCTACTGCAGCATAAGCAGCTAAAGTACCACCAACAGTACCAATGGTTGGAACTACAACATTAGAAAATCCACCAAGTGGATAGGATTCTTTAAAGATCAACTGTGTGCTTGCTCCTTCTGGCCCATCAAAATCAACCTCAACTCCATATTGTTTTAAAATTGCACCAAACCTATTGATAAACATTCTTCTAACTCCTGCAGAAGTTACACCACTGTATCCATCATTTTCCATTTCTTCTGCATCTATTGTTAACGCACAGTTTAAATAACAAGAACCTTTAGCTTTAACGCCTAAAGAATCTGCTTCCATGTCAAATAATCTTTTGTTTTTAGGATACCATATCTGAACAATTAATCCTGATGTGGGGTATGTGTCTTGGTCACCTGCAGTCCACGAAGCATTAACTGTTGGGTTTGTTGTATCTGTACTTATGATAGATTCATTTGTTAAAACTGACTTTATATCCAAGTTATCAGCGTTTGCTGCACCAAAACTATTAGCAAGATCGCTACTTATAAATCTAAAATTTTCTCTAAAACTATCATTTACACCTTCATTATGTTGAAAGTAGTGAAAATATAGACGATTTCCCTCTAAAAATTTAGTAAAAGCCTTGTTTTTCATTAAACTAAAATGAAGGAAAGCTGGCTTAATACTTCTTTCAGTAACTGGCCTAGCGTTATTATAAGAGTCTGATGGCTCTTCATAATTAAACGTAAACTGATAACTCTTAAGTGTTGATGCATCAGGTCCATGATTAAATGATAAAACAAACTTATTTCCTAAATCATGAGTTCCTGTTTTAAGAGTAAAGTCAAAACCATTATCACTATAAGCACCATTGTCTAAAGTGTAAGCTGGTGCTGTAACATTAAAAGCATCAACATGATCTTTATATGCTGGACTAGCTATTTTACAAACTCTGTATATGCTTCCATCGTTTGGTAGATTTACTGGCATCTGAGGAAGTTTTGCGTATGGCCTTGGAGAACTTCCAAAAGTTTCATCTCCTGATAATAATAATTTATGATAACTTAAAAATTCACTTGGAATTTCATGCTCTCCTATAGCAGCATTTTCCATTACAGTTTTTCTAACTAAAGCATCTCTTTCATGTTCAAGGAGAGTTCCAACCTCTTGCATTGTGGCTTTCGAGTCATCGCTTATATCTCCACCATTTACTAATTTAAGAACCTGTTCTACTATTTGTCCTTTTGTTGCCATTATTTACCTTGTTCTACTACTGTTGTTGTACCATATTCTACTATATTAGCTTCTCTAAGAGTTACGCCAATGTATGCTAGTATTCTGTGAGCAATTTCTTTATGTGTGCCTTCTGTTAAAACTAACTGAACTGCACTAGATGGGTTATAAACTTCTACATTGTTTACTACAGTAAATGCCCAGTTTGGAGCTGTTGGAATATTTATATATCTTAAAATAACATTTCCATTATTAATTGGACCACTATCAGTAATATAAATCCTAAAACCTGTTGACGTTATTACGCCCACTGGGAAGTCTTCAGTTGGTGGGTTTAATTGACTTTTTACCCTTCTAGTTATTGAGCTAGAGTTTACCATATCAACCTCAACACCATTATATGTTAAGCTTAAAAAATTTAAGTAATCTGCTGGAAATGTGAAAACTTCACTAGTAACTGTTAGCGTAGCTTCAGTTATAGCTCCATATAATTCATCTTGTAATTGAGAATTATCTTTGTATCCATTAACAACACCATCTTGCGAAATACTACCAACTCTATCTTTAATAAGATCTAACTGTGCCCTAGTAGCTAATAAATTAAATTCAGATGGTTTTATCCAACCCCTGTTCTCTTTATTAGCCATTAGCTTTACAAACTTATATACTTCATCTATTGTCATAATATACAAATATAACAAAAAAAAGAGGGTTACAAAAGCAACCCCCTCTAAAAAACAGATATGATTTTATTTGTTAACTATTAAATCTTTCTATTTGTTTTTTCATTTCCTCAAAAACACGTTCTCCATCTTCCTGTAAACAGTAGTTGGCAAAATGCTCAATAGCGTTCACACCTACAGGCACATGGCATATAAGATTTAATTGATCGCCCTTCTTCCAAGACACTCTATTCCTTTCGATTTTTATTATAGCGTAGTCTTCAGCATTTATAATAACTTCTTTTATGCTTGTCATAGGATCGTCTAAACCTGCTATAAAAGAACTAGGAGATTTTTTAGCCAATATTTTCATATCATACCTAATTTCTTCTGTGCTTTTATTAACATTTACACCTAAAACTTTAGCATACCCAATAAGTTTATTAATAGGCATTTTAAGAGCTAGAGACATTGCGTCTATTTCTTTCATTTCTTTTTGAATAACTTGCTTTGCATTTGTAGATTTATTAACTAATTCAAACACAGCAGTTCTATCCTTCATTCTATTAGGGTTATTTTTATTTGAATTGCAATTATCTAAATAAGCTTTTAAAGTTGGGTTTTGATTATTAACAACTAAAACACCTTCATTAAAAATTATAGGAGCTTTTACTTTAGCGTCTTTCTTTTGTTCATCTTCATATATAGAAGCTTCTCCAGGTATGTACCTTATTTTTCTATTAACTTGTTTAATAGGATCATAGATAATATCTTCAGCCCTAATCATGTAAACAACAGGATATTGTGTTCTTTTAGTAAACTTATTCTTTTTACCAGTAATAAGTCTGTATAAACTAGGTTTTTCAGATTTTTTGCCAAAAGATGGATCAACAAAAGGGTTTGTTTTTTTAGGCATTGGAGGTACTTTAAAGTCTACCTCTGCTTCAACTGGCTCTAATACTCCTGTATTAACTTCAGCTTTCTTTTTTGGGAATGTTTTTTTCTTATTCATTATATTAAATATTAAATTAAAATTAAAATTAAATACCCTTGGAAAGGGAGTAACAGGGCTTTTACATGCATGGCTACCCCACTTTCCTTAGATATGTTCTTTATACTGCCTGTATATCATTTCAAGACAGTTGTCAATTAGATTGATTAAGACTGAGAAGCAGCTAGTGCAACTGAAGCACCAGAAACACCTTTAATGTCACTATTTGCATTAACAGCGTCATACAAGTTTATTAGATAAGGTGCACCAGCAATCATTGGCTTTTGCACTTCAGCTAATATAGCTTCTATAACAGCTTTCTGAGCATTAGTACCAGTTGTTAATGTAACAGAATCTGTCTTATTAAGAACTGTACCAGTAGTGTCATCTTGGTCTGCACCAAAAGCATTAAAACGAGGTTTAAATCGTAAAGCTAATCCAGTGTTACCAGAAGACCCCATGCTAATCATGTCAGAAACTTTGAATACAGTTGAGCCATTTGTCTCATCATCATCGTTTCCTATCGTAGAATCCATTCTAACATAAAAATATTTTTCGTTCATTTTATATAATTTTTATAAGGTTAATAATTAAGATTTCTTGATTAACATAAATCTGTTAGGAGCAAATCCTTCAAATCCTCTCTCAGTTCTATAGTGAGACTTCAAGTTATCTTCAGAGTTTGTTTTGTTCTTAAGAACAGCAGAACCTGTTAACCAGTGTTCCATCTCTCTTGAATAACCATTAGCAGACTTGTATCTGATTCTAAGTGATGGTATCTTTGCACCACTCTTAGCATCACGTTGGGTATCCATAGGAATACACATACCATATCCTGAGTAATTGTGACCAACAGCTCCTAATAATTTAGGGTGATTAAACACGTCATAAGTTTTCTTATGGAATGTATATCCACCTCTAGAGAAAGAATTAAACCCTAAGTTTAGAGCCATATTCTTATTATTTTGGAACGTACCATAGTTAGCACCACCAGCAGCATATGCTCCCTGTGCAGCTAACAAGTCATCAATATCTAAAGATAAATCAATACCAGCGTAAAGAGCCATCTCTTTAGCACCTCGATATTTATCTAAAGACTTAACCATAGCGTCAAAGTCTGCCATAGTAATTGATGCAGATCCTAAATCCATAGACTGACCTTTATTTTCAATGAAAGAAAGTAAACCTTCAGTTGAAGTTAAAGTTGAAATACCAGTATTTACATTTTCTTGACCCATGATTAACATTAATTCACAGTAGTCTAAAAATCGCTTATATGTATCAGCTTCACCTTTTAAATACCATAGGTAACCAGAACCCATCTTTTCGTTATCAACCTTGAAGTAAGTAACATTAGTAGCTTCAGTACCTGAAACTTCAAATGATTCTTTTATAATCATACACTCATTAGTATATGTATGAACTCTAGGTAGAATCGAAGAAGGCTGGTCAGTATTTTCAGCGTGCATATTACCTATAATAGCAAACTCAAATTCTGTACTAGTAGCCATACTAAATGTTCCATCAAACGCTTGAAGATTAACGTCTCCAGACGTTGCCTGAACAGAAGTACAGTATCCTAATTCTCCATTAGGAGCTAATAATATATCTCCAGCTCTCACAGGGTTATCATTATTAGTACCATCAATAGATTGGTCACCATTTAACTGGTCAGTATTATCTTGTTCAGTTAAATCAAAGTGAGCAATAGTATTTGCTGAAAATGAACCTGGTGAAGTTAATTTAACCACATTGTGGATAAAAGCCTCTTCATAATGTTCAAATTTTGTTTGGGTTGCTTCTTTTTTAGCACCCACTAATTCTAAAAGACCAGTAATACCTTGATTACCATATCTTTTAACAAAGTTCTCATCTACGTCTCGCTTATGCAAAGCTAAAGCAGCAGTAGTTAGAGCACTTACGTAATTGTCCTGGGTAGCTAACGCAACACTTGTTGGGTTTAAAACCATCCCAGAGCCTAAACTTACACTTGCCATAATTTTATAATTTTATTATTTAATAATTTATTTTAATACACTTTTTAATCCCATAGGGTAGAATCGCCAAAAATTTGTTTGCCTATCTGGTCCCCAATAGAATTACCTTCTTTGTTATCAGTAACCTTAGCAGGTTCAAAAGATGGGTTTTTAATATCTTTAAGAACTTGTTCAGATCCCTTAGACCTGTATTGACTTGCGACACTTTTGATTATTTTGCCTTGCAGCTTCATAGCCATAATATCTAAAGCCAAAGATTCTTTATCTATATTACCATCCTCATCCATGTAAGGATCGAAGAAGTCATCTAAATTAGATATTGCTTCTCCAACAACCTGTTTATCTTCTTCTGTTAGTTGGTAGTTAAATGATTCGCCACTTTCATTTATTTCAAATGTCAATGAATCAATATCATCTAACTCCTTGTCCATGTCATTATAAAATGTTTCTCTAGCTTGGTCTTGTTCTTGTTGCATTTGTTGAAACTCTTCTTCAGAGTACCCATCTTCATTTTTTTCTGGAGACCAGTATTCTTGTTGAAGTTCTTTCAACTCTTGCTTCGCTTTAGAAACATCTCTTTTTAAATGAACTTTCCCTAATTCAGTTTCTTCAGAGTTGTATTTATTCTCATCAAGCTTATACGTGCTGTCGAAAAAAAGATCTATTTCCTTCTGGGTTAGTTCTGGGTTTTCAAGAGACAAATACTCTTTTATTACATTAGAATCAGACATTTCGTCATAATTCTGTGATTGTGTTTTAAAAAAGTCCTGTGGACTTCTCCCAGTTTCAGAAACAAATCTGTTAAGTTCTTCTACTTGTTCGTTAGCAAAACCTACATCATTTTTTTCTGCCTCTAAATCATCCAATAATTCATCTAAGTTATCATAATCTGTGCCATACGTTTCGTTTAGCGTAGATAATGTCTTATTATATGAATCATCTTCAGGTTCTTGGCTTTCAGTTTCTTGATCGCCTTGTTCTTCATGAGAATCTGATTTCAAAGAGCTTTCTATAATCTCCTGTGGACTTTCCTCTTCTTGAGTCATTTCCATAGGAGTTTCTTGTTCTTGTTTTTCCTCTTGTTCTGGTGTTGTTAAATCAATAACATTTTTTTCCAAATTTGAATCTTCACTATTTTCAGTTGGTGTAGATTCAGGAAAAACTTCTATATCTGTGCCAGTTAGCTCACTAAAAGCACTAGCTATATCTAAATTTTCTTCAGCCATATTATATTAAATTAAATTGTTATTACTTTTTGCAAATATATTATATTTTATTAACAATCGACTAATTATTTAAAAATATTTGGTAGGGGATTGTTAATATTTTCTTGTATTTGTGGTGGCAGGTCCTGAGCAGTTTCTACTGTAGTAAGTGGTAGTGCCCTATCTCTTTTTTGTTCAACTATCCTAGATTGATTATAAGCAGCCCTATCTTGAGAGTCTAATTTAATTTTTCCAGAAACATTAGCAACTTCTTTTTTACCAGAATTGTTAAGAGCAATTTCTTTCATTCTTCTTTGGTGCTGCATGTCGTCTAACTGATTCTTTAATTTAAATTCTGACTCAAGTCTTATTAACTCTGCCTGAGACTCAGACTCTATTTTAGCTTGTTCTATTTGAGCCATAAGTTGAGTTTCTTGCATTTTAAGTTGAGACTGCTGCTCTGTAGTTTGCTTTTGTATTTCAGCGTTCATTTTTTGAGCTTCTTTAGACTTTCTCTCCTCTTCTTCCTGATACTTTTTTCTTCTAAACATTAAAACTTGATTAGCAAGCTTTACGTTTTTAATTCTTCTAATTGTTATAACATCCTCAAGTCTTATTTCTTTTTGAGCTAAAGACATTTGTAAGTTAGCCTCAAGCTGGCTCTTTTCTTCTTCGTTTGGAGCAACATCAAGAGTTATACCAAATTCATGTAATGATATGTCTTTATTCATTCCAAACATAGACATTGTTGATTTACCTAATGCACTTGTGTAAGATTTTAATTTACTTTTATTAGATATAACATCTTGAAGTCTCATGCATATACATTCTGCAACCCTTTTAGTTATACTTAAATATCCATCATTTATATTTCTAGTGGCATTATTAGAGGCCATTAACTGTAGTTTCTGAACACCAACTAAAGCTTCACTTGGAGGTTTAGCACCCTCTCTAGCTTCGTTAACTCCAGTAACATCTCTAATCATTTGAAGGTTATGTGCGTATATAGATATAAGCTTTTGCATATCATTACCTATTCCATTTTCTAATTCTTGTATTGGAACAACCCCTGTTGGTTCTCCAGTGTCAGACATTGTTCTGTAATATATATTACCTGTTTGGTCGTATATTTCTTGAAGCTCTAAAGGGGTAAATGTTCCACCATCACCTTTTGATACATTTTCCAAAGCACCTAATTCAAATGCAGCACCCTTTGGTCTTGCTTTAGCCATTACCTGTTGTAACTTTAAATGAGCTAATTGTATTTGGTCTGCAAATGGAATCATTCTTTCAACCATAGATTTATTAACCATCTTATGTGTTCCAGGTGCATACACAACATATGATAATTTAGTCTCTGTTAAGTTAGACTTGTTTCTCATCATGTTTTTAGCTAAACCATAATTTATACAGTAATCTGTACCAACGATCCATTTACCTGAATAAACAACTTTAACAGATGTTTTTATAAGCTCTCTCTCAAACTTAGATTTCTTTGGTTTTTTGTATTTACCTTTTTTCTTTGTTACAGTGTAACCACCATATGCGTTTTTCTTCTTTTCGTACTTAAGCTCATTGACAGATAAAAACTCTGCGTCCATTATAGTTACCCTATATTTATCATATTCAAACTCATCTTGATATTCATTCATATATGATTCATAATTTGGGCTTATATCTTTATTGTGATTTTTACCTGCGTATTCTTTAGCTATTTTTTCATAATCAGCTTCAGTTAATTGATCTCCAGCTATTCTTTTTAATTCACCTATTGTTATAGTATAAACTTCTCCAGCATGTTGTATATCACTGTAATCCTCATTATTAGTATATGATGTAACCAAATTAGCAGGATCTACGTATTTAATCTTAACACCTGTGTTTGGATCAATAGATGTTTTTGTTGCACCAATACCACAAACTATAAGGTCTCTTATAACTGCTTTTTTTACAGAATCGTAATTATTAACATTCATAACAAACTTTACTCCATTCTCTACAGCTATCTCTGTTGACTGTTTATAATTAAGAGCCATATGTATATCTAACTCTTCTTGAGTTTTAGGAACATATCCTTTTTGATCTAAATTGTAACCAGTGGCCCTGCTAAATTCTTTCATAGCTGGATGTACAAGCATCTTAGAAAATAACATTTTTTTATCTCTTTCTCTAAGTGTCTCAGATATAGGGTCTATAGCACTTGCTATAACTTCGTATTCTTGATTAGCTAAGTCATTAACTATTAAGTCTAAAAATTTTGGTATTATATTAACTGGAGTCCAGTCAAGATTTAAATAAGACGTATCACCTTGAACATCTAAAAGATCTTTATACTTAGAAACATTTTGAGATCCTTGAGCATAACTTCTTGACTTAACGTATCTAGACCTCCTGCTATCAACTTTCATATCAGCATTATCTTTCCAATCGTAATACATTTTTTTAAAGTAAGCTAAACCATATTCTATCTTTTCTTTTTCTTCTGGAGAAACAAATGGACTTGGGTATCCACCAACCTTTTTTATTTTTTCAAAAGCATTTTCTATAAATTCCATTTATCGTATTTTTTGAGATAAGACCCCCTTATTATTATAAGTTTTTACAAATTTAACAAATTTTGGCGATTCTTCCTTAATTGAGACGAATTTTTGTGATGCCAATAATGCTAAACTAGAACTAATTGTTGCATCAAACTTAGTTCTGTTACCTATATCGAATCTGCTCCAGTCATCTAAAAGCTTATTAAAGTAACATTTACCCATCTCTTCAGTCCCTGTTTTTATACCTACGTGGTCATAAATATAAGTAGCTACAGCTTCAGCTTGAGCATTAATAACAGCTATACCAGAACCAGGTATCCCTTTTGTTTTTTGCTTTTTACTAAAGTCTGTGTGAGTAGATTCAGGCCTGTCCATTAGGTATTCATAATAACCCCTTCTTTCAAAGTATTTTATTATACCTATCTTGTTGTTTTCAATAAGTATTTGACACCCATAAAAAACACATTGCTTAATCATGTCTTCATAAAATATGTCTGCCTTGGGTGGTCTGTTTATATATTCACATACAAATTGTTCGCATGGGGAGTTCTCGTCCATTGTAAATTTATGATATATGTGACATGAGGCATTAGACCTTCTGCCATCTGTTGTTGTATCATGATCGTAGGGGTCACATCCTGAGACTAAAAATTGCTCATTGCCTGGTTTCTTTTTTGTGTGTTTATAGTTTATAAGATTTTGCCTATCTTTGTTGGGAAACCAACACACCTCCCATTTTCCTTTATTATTTGGAATCCATATAACCTCACCATCCTGAACACCATTTTTCCATATAAAATCACCTCTAGTTGTTAGGTTTTCAACAACTTCATTGTAGTCCATTTGTTGATATATTTTTTCTACATCAAAAACGCTAGACATAGAGTCGTTTCTGAAAGCCTCTTCAGAAGTGAAAGGAAACTGTCTTTTAAATTCTGACAACTCAGAAGTATTGTTTTTTAAACCATCTCTTCTATTTTTTATATAGTCTTTTGCTCCAATGTCTATATTAACACCATCCATACCCATAACTGATTTTTTAGGTGTATCCACAATAGAGAACCCATATTCATCTATAAATCCTTCTAGATTTTCATAGGATGGTATAAATAAAGAATATAATCCTGATTTAGTTCTTCTATTTAAATCCTTGTCTGTCACATCAGAGTCGTAGTATAAGTTTTTGTACTCTAGTCCACCATCTTCTAATTTATTAGCAGTAGACCCCATCATACATTTACCTACAATTTTTCTACCAAGCAATAAACACGTTTGGGTAACAGACCAGTTTTTTGCTATAGATGTTGATCCTGTCCACTTCCCTGCCTCATCATGAGTTAATAACTTAAGCTTCATTCCATCATAACTATTGTCTGCTGTATTTCTCCAGTCTATAACACTGTTAAGAGCTTCTGATTGTTGTATATGTTTATTCTTTTTTGTTATCTTTTTAGCTGGCTCTCTAAAAGCTAGCTCAACTCTTGGATTACTAGAACCATCTTGTATGGGTTGAAAAAAGAAAGGATACCTTCTATATATTCTAACAACCTTGTCTGTAAACATTGTTTTAGCATCAGAACCTGTTTTAGATAATAAACCAAAATTAGATTCATATGTTTGAGTAGCTTGATTAACCATCTCAGCACTAGCCATGTAAGAGAAACCAGAACGCCTGTTCTTTAAAAAACACATACCCATACAATTGGGATCTATTTTACAGGCTTGCCAAAATAAGAAAAACTTTCTATTAGCGTCTCTATAGTCAGGGTAACCAACATCTATATTTGACCATTGTATAAACATATAATGACTACCTGTAATATAGGTTGGTTGGCCATTGTTCATAAACCAAACACCATCCCTTCTTCTTTTGAACTCTTGTTCTATATACTCAT
>Ga0098036_1000593_pt1 | contig 15447 bp, 17 predicted proteins | sample 4_EtaG_FD_77064 | JGI IMG/M metagenome (GOLD analysis project Ga0098036, IMG submission 77064) | Marine viral communities from the Subarctic Pacific Ocean - 4_ETSP_OMZ_AT15127 metaG | ecosystem: Environmental > Aquatic > Marine > Oceanic | place: Pacific Ocean | collected 2015-01-07 | reverse complement strand
TGACAAACATGTTCAACAGAAAAATTGATTCGGTGATTGATGATTTCGTGGTGCGTGCAGAAAGACTAAAAGGCGCCAAGAACCCAGATGAAGAAGCAATATCTTTGCTTGAGGAATTGATGGAATATGAACTACCGGAACTACTAAATGAAAGAAAAAGCATTAACGACATGTCCGGAGGATTTTTTGCAGACGACATGATGACCGTGGACCACGAAGGACGGTTGGATGTGCTGGTGGACGCGGTAGAAGACATGTATAAAAACGCTTATAGCGGTGTTGATGTTCCTTATATGGAAGCGTCGGTAGTCGATGAGTTGGGAGCAGCTATGTCCCCTGAATATTTAGCACACAATCTTCGAAGAGCAAAAGCACACCTTAACTCACTTCCAGAGACTCAGATAAAACACAAAAAGAGGTCCGGCACAAACGAAGACGTTGATTTTTGGGACGAAGATTTAGGCGGCGATATGGGCGTACAGGACAAGGACCCTAGTGATATTAGGTTTGATGCAACCTATCATAATGTAGCCAAGGAAGGCAAATACACCCCCACGGAACCTTTGGACCCTTCTTTCGATGCAGCCCTAGACCCTTCTTCTGGGGAGTGGCAATATCAAACACTTGGGAGCGAAGAAAGAGCTCTTCGAGGCCTAGAAGCCTCAGTAGAAGAGGTTTATGATTTAGAAACCAGACTGTACGACCTAAACAATCTTGTTAAACAAGAAGGCGGATTAATGAGCAACACCAACCTTCAAAAAATTAGGGGAGAAATAAGCGAAATCCAAAATAAACTAAAAACTATACAAACGGATATACCTAAGAAAGCAGGTGGCGGATTTATTGACGGCCCCCTATACAACAGAGATTTTTAATCAGGAGAGAAAAAATGGCGAAAGCACCTAAAATCATTAAAGGCCTAGATGTAAAAGGTCAAGGCTTTGTTCCTTATGCAAAAACCAAGAAAATGAAAACCACCAAAGGGCCTCAGCCCGGCGCTGGAAAAGGTAAATCCAGAGGCGGCGGAGCGGCTGAAAGAGGCACCAATTTCACTGGCATATATTAGACGGAAGGCACTATGTTAGGAGCCGAGTTTTCCCTTCCGGTCGCTAAAACCCGTGAGGAAGAAAAAGCCATGCGCGAAGCCCTGCGCGATACAGCAGTTGGAGGCGCAGTAGGTGTTGCGGAAGGGCTAGGTGTTATTGATTTTTTAGCCGGTGTCCCTTGGTTAGCAAGGGAAGCCGCGGGTCAGGCGACAATGGCTTCGTTATTACAACAAAGAGACCGACTTGAGCGCCATACCGACCGGCAAACGGTGGACTATCTTTCGCGACTAGACTTACGTTCTAAAGGCGCATTAGGCGATAAGCGAAGTAAAGAAAAAGCACGAAAATCCCAAGAAAAAGCACGAAACATAATTGCTGGTCGTTCCGGCACCTACGACGAGTCCGTAGAGAACCTTCTTGAAAACCTAGGCTACGAAAAAACCGAAAGATCAGAAATCGCAAGACAAGTCGCTTTTTGGACCACAGTAGGCGTGGACGGTGCTTTCTTGCTGAACGTAATTAGGAAAGCGGCTCCCAAAGGATATGCTTTTGTGCGCGATGCGCTTAAAAACATCGGCAAAAACATGGACGAGGCCGATCAAGCGGTTATGAAGACGCAAAAAGCGTTCAGCGAAAAAACCGTTGATAAACCGGTGCCCCTATTGACAGATCAACGCGTTGATAAAGTCGACGAGATTCTGAAGCGGATGGAAAGCAGTGACCCCAACTTAAAAACCACCCTTGATGCAACACCAGGAGGCCCTGATTATACCAAAAGTGGAACAATACGAAAAAAACGCGCCTCAGAAATAGACCCAGAGCAGCTCCTGAAGCGGACGGAAAAAAGGAACAAAAAAATGGCGGTCGAAGCGGATAAAGAGGCAGCAAAAATTAAAAAAGAGTATGCCGACATGGGTATAGAGGAGTTTACCGAAAACGACAAGATGTTTGTTACAAAACCCGACGGGATGACGAACGAAGAGGCTTTAAAAAAGGCGTCAGAAATGTATAAAAGACAAATTGCCGCGAGAGAGAAAGTGGGAAAGAAATGGAACAACTTAGATATAGTTAAAGACGAGGCAGCCGAGTACAATCGTGCACTTAAGTATTGGAAGGACAAGCGTAAAAAACAATCGGCAGCTTTCCAACCGTCTGACAAATTAAATAAGGCTTTATTTGAAGACTACTCTGAGATATTGACCCCGCAAAAAAGAGAGGCGTTAGCGGAACGGTTTATCAATAATCCCGAATATAGAACACTACAAAAAGAATTAAAGGAGGCCAAAAGAAGCGTTGACGAAAGATTCATGGCTGGGGAAATTGGGGAAGCCGAATTTCACAAACAAACGGTTCTTTTGACAGACAAAACCAATAAAAAAACTGAAAAACTTTTGCTTGACCAAATTAAGTCTGAAGTAGAGTTCGCGGTAAGTTCTGATCCACTCAAAATATACGAGGACATTGTACTAAAAAAAGGCGATTATAAGGACATAACAAGGCATCTAAAAGGTGGAAGTGTGCAAAATAGTGTAGACTATGCCCTAGAACAATGGAGCTGAAATGGCATTCGAAGAAATGAACAAACCAACCAACATTGATCGGGTCACAGACCTGATTGATTTGGATATTGAAGCGGGACAAGAGGTTGAAATTGACGCCCCCGTCCCGGAAAACGGCGATGTAGAGGTTAATTTTGCTCAAGACGGCAGTGCCGTTCTTGATTACATGCCCGATGAAATGAACGTCGAGGACACCATTCCTTTTGACGCCAACCTAGCTGATTACATGGATGAATCCGAACTTGGAGCAGTCGCTGCCCAATTGCTCGGTGATTTCGAAGAAGACCGCATGAGTCGGGACGAATGGGAAGACGCTTATGTTAAAGGACTGGATCTTCTCGGGTTTAAATACGAAGACCGTGATCGACCGTTCCCTGGTGCAAGTGGTGTAACCCACCCATTATTAGCCGAATCCGTTACTCAATTTCAAGCCCAAGCCTTTAAAGAACTGTTACCCGCTCAAGGCCCGGTAAAAACCGAGGTCCTCGGTCTGGCGACCCCTGAAGTGGAAGCGCAAGCTGATCGTGTGCGGGAGTTTATGAACTACGAGATTACTTGTGTGATGGAAGAATACACACCGGAAATGGATCAATTGTTGTTCTATTTACCGCTTGCCGGATCAGCGTTTAAGAAAGTTTATTATGACACCAACCTTCAACGGGCCGTGAGCCGTTTTGTTCCGGTCGAAGATTTAGTGGTGCCGTACGCGGCCAGCGATCTGGAAACCTGCACAAGAATCACGCATATTGTAAAGATGACCTACAACGAAATCCGCACTCAACAGTTGTCCGGATTTTATAGAGACATTGAAATTACCCCGACCTACACCACCACTCAAACCACTACCCAAGACAAAGTAGAAGAGCTGGAAGGCATTAGCGGTTCGGGCAACGACATGATGTATGAACTTCTGGAGTTTCATGTGGCCATGGAACTGGTGGGCTTTGAAGACCCTGATGGGCTACATCTACCGTTTATTATCACTATTGATAGAACCTCAAGTCAGGTTTTATCCATTCGACGTAACTATTATGAAGACGATCCACTTAGACACAAAATAACCTATTTTGTACACTACAAATTTCTCCCAGGACTGGGTTTCTACGGCTTTGGTTTAATTCACATGATCGGGGGACTCTCCAGAACCGCAACAGCGGCCCTCAGACAACTCATAGACGCAGGAACTCTGTCCAATCTCCCCGCCGGTTTTAAAGCTCGGGGCATAAGAATAAGAGACGACGAAACGCCTTTAGAACCCGGAGAATTTAGAGACGTAGACGCACCAGGAGGCGCCCTGAAAGATTCCTTGATGCCCCTACCTTATAAAGAACCAAGCGGCACTTTATTTCAATTAATGGGTTTTTGTGTTGAAGCCGGACAACGCTTCGCTGCTATCACCGACATGCAAGTGGGTGAGGGCAACGATCAAGCGGCAGTCGGTACCACCTTAGCGCTTATGGAACAGGGGACCAAGGTCATGTCCGCGGTCCACAAACGACTGCACTATGCGCAAAAAACAGAATTTAGAATATTAGCCAGAGTGTTCTCAGAGTTCCTTCCACCAGAGTATCCTTATCAAGTAGTTGGTGGAGACCAAATGATCAAGCAACAAGACTTTGATGGTCGCGTTGATGTTATTCCGGTCTCTGATCCAAACTTTTTCTCTTTTGCCCAACGAATTTCGCTCGCGCAACAAGAACTGCAACTGGTGCAAAGCAATCCAGACATACACAATATTAAAGAAGCCTATCGTCGAATGTACACGGCCCTTGGTTCACAGAACATTGAAACGCTACTCTTACCGGATCCACCGCCCCCACAACCGACAAGTCCGGCGTTGGAGAATGCGGCGGCTTTGATGGGCTCTCCTTTGCAGGCGTTTCCGGAACAGGATCACGATGCGCACATTGAATCGCACATTACGTTTTTAGAAAATCCAATGGCGTCTATGAACCCTCCTGTAGCCACCTCTTTACTAACCGACATTTTTCAACACGTTGCTTTTAAAGCAGAGGAGATAGCGGAACAACAAGTACAACAGTTAGCAGAGCAGGACCCGCAATTACAACAACAGCTAATGCAAGAACAGCAAATGATGCAGCAACAGCAAATGATGGCTCAACAAGGCGGCATGCCACCACAACCTATGCCGCCTAACCCTCTTAGGGAACAATTGAAGTCCCAGGTGGAAGCGGATCTATTGGAAGAACTTATGCCAAGGATCAATGAAGTAATGAACCTTCCTCAAGATAACGAAGGTGTTTTGGAATTGAAACAACAGGAACTTATGATAAGATCACAAGAGAACGAAGACGATAAACGTATTGCTGAAGACAAATTAGCCCTTGAGCGAGAAAAAATGGAAGTACGGGAAGAAACCGACGAAGAGAAGATGAGAAGCCAAGAAGACATCGCAGCGCTCAGAGCCTCTATCTCCCGTGAAAAAATGAACCAACCTAAAGGAAAATAATGCCAGAGAAACCTCCATACGCCGGAACAGAACAGTTTACAACTGAACAAATAAATGCGTGGTTGGCAAACCCACCACAGCTAGGGGACCCTGGTTTTGAGGACTATTCTATGTGGAAGTTCCTACAAGAGTGGGAACAATGTGCTCGACCCGAAGAACACATACAGTTGGCAAATAATGATTGGATACTAGCCGGAGACCTTAAAGTAGGTGACGAAGTAGCAACTTCAGAAGACACCCAAAAAGTAACGCGAGTAGAGAGAGTTGAAGGTTCTCCAAGATGTGAGGTCTTTTTTGAAGAGGGCGACAGTATTGTTTCCTCCTATAGCCACCCTTATTTTGTAAAAGACAAAGGTTTTGTAAAAGTAATAGATTTAGAAAAAGGGGATGTAATTGGTGAGCTAGTTGTTGATAGCAAAAAGTCTTTTCCCGACGGTCCTGTTATCAGTCTCTCAGTTGATAAAGCGGAAACCTATATGCTACGAGGCGGCACCGAAGAAAACCCTGTACCTGTACTGTCGCATAATAAAACACCTGCGGAACCAGACAGACCGGATAACCCGCAGACAGACCCAAACTTACCTGCAACTACTCCAACGGAAACAGAATGGTTCAACCCAGATGGCACGTTAAAACAAGAATACTTAGACCCTATTCTTCAACAAATGGGAGAATCTCCTTATCTTCAATCACTTATGGGCGGCTATACTCAAAAAGAGGATGTAGATACAGCTATTGAAACAGCTTTGGGGAACCTTGGTTTAGGTGATTATGCTCAACTAGGGGATGTAGACGCATCTATTCTAGCGGCTTTGCAAGATTTTAACATAGATGATCAAATAGGCGACGCCATGAAACTATGGGGCGACGACTTCAAGACAAGCTTCACAAAGGATTATGACATATCTCAATATGTTACTGAAGACGTGCTCCAACAAATGATTGCTAACGCGCAGCTTCAAGGCATGACCGAGGATCAGATTAGAGACATGATTAAAACTGTCATGGGCGACAGTATGAGCGATGCCGATATAAATTCTGCAATTGAGCAAGCGGTCGCTGCCGCTCAAGAGGAAACACAAAAAAGCATACTCACCACAGAGCAAATACAAGACATGATTGATGCCGGGCTTGCTAACGGCTTAACTCCAGCAGAAATACAGACTATGATCGAACAATATGCCGGTGGTATGGACCCAGCCGTTATTGCACAAATGATCGCTGATTCTCAAGCCAGTCTTGGAGAGCTAGGCGGATTGACCGAAACCGAAATAAGAGACATGATTCAACAAGCCATTAAAGATGGTTTGACACCGGAACAAATACAAGAAATGATTGCTAACGCTACAGGCGGAACCCTAACCTCAGAACAAATACAAGCTCTGATCACAGAGGCACAGGCCACTCTTGGGTCCCTGGGTGGATTGACCGAAGCCGAAATAAGAGAAATGATTACTCAAGCCCTCAAAGACGGCTTAACTCCAGAACAAATACAACAGATGGTTGCTGACGCTACAGGCGGAGTCGTAGACTCAGCTACTATTCAACAAATGATCGCTGATGCACAAGCCACTCTTGCGTCCCTGGGCGGATTGACCGAAGCCGAAATACAAGAAATGATTGCCCAAGGCATCGCTGACGGCTTAACACCAGAACAAATACAAGACATGATAGTGGCGGCTACAGAGGGGGCCGTAGACCCAGCCACTATTCAACAAATGATCACGGATGCAATCGCAGCCTCTCAAACAGGACAAACCGGAGAAGGTTTGTCTATGGAAGATATTCAAGCACTATTGGATTCAGGTTATATGACAGCAGATCAGATCAATGCTTTGATGGCAGAGTCAGGATACTTAGGACAAGAAGGCGTGGATTCTTCAGTACAAGCGGCATTGGACGCTGCTTTAGGTGAAGGCGGAGCAATTAGCTCTGCAATAGCCGCAGCTCTGCAAGCGACCGGTGGCGGTGGCGAAACAGGCGGTGGCGAGACAACACCTACTGAACCAGTGCCAGCACCTAATTACACGATTCCAACCAGTTATACGCCCTATACGGATTATACAAGCCCATACGGATCGGTGAGCCCTTACGATATGATGGGCCCTGAACAGTTTGGAGGGACAACCCCTTTTAGCGGAGGCGTGTCAACGGGAGCAGCTCAATCTGGAATAAGCGGACTAGATTTAGGGGACGCTTCAGCTTATAACTACGATATTCCAATAACAGCTCAATCCGGTCTATACCCTTCCGGAATAGACCCAAGATACTTTGATCCTGTTCCAGAACCCTTTCCTTTGCCCCCGCACAAGGACCCACTAAGAAAAGAAGAAAAGGGCCCAATATATCCCGATTTTTTCAACACATATAGTGGATAAAGGAGAGAAACTATTGACACGGTAGATTTTGCTTATAAACTATTAAAAATAGTTGAAGAGAAACAAGAACGAGTAAAAATGATGATGCTTAACGGTGAAGTTAAGAACTGGGAGCATTATCGACACTTGACCGGACAAACAGAAGCCTTGGCTTATGTGAAGACCGAGATAAACACGTTACTAGATAAACAAGGAGACTAAACCTGTGAGTGACGCAAATTCCGCCCTTGAACAAAAGTGGGCGCAGGAAGAGGCCAATAAGGCCCCTTTACAAAAAGCCTATGAAAAAGTTGGCAACAAGAAGACGGATGAGGAAAAACTTAATCCGGAAAAGCTGTCTTCTGATCTATTAAGCCAGCTTCCTGAACCCACCGGTTGGCGTATCCTTATTCTTCCCTACCGCGGCCAAGCCCGCACAGAGGGAGGCATATACTTAACAGAGAAAACCGTGGAACGGCAACAAATAGCCACGGTCCTCGGTTATGTGTTAAAAACAGGTGAACTCGCTTATCAAGACGAAAACAAATTTCCAACAGGTCCTTGGTGTGAAGCCGGGGATTGGGTTTTGTTCGGACGATATGCCGGCTCTCGCTTTGAAATAGAAGGCGGAGAAGTCAAAATATTGAACGATGACGAAATCATTGCGAAAGTAACCGACCCAGAAGCAATTCTGCATAATTATTAACATGAGGATTAAATCATGCCAGCACAAGAACTAACTAAAACAGACGAAGAAAAAATGGTGGACCTGGATGTTTCCGGCCCTGCCGTCGACGTCGAACTGCCCCAAGAAGGAGCCATAATAACCGAAGTCGAACAAGAAACGGTTAAGGAAGAAGAACAAACACCCCAAGTAAAGGTCATAGAGGCAGAGCAAGAAAAACCCGATGAGCTTGAAAGCTACAGTAAAAGCGTTAAAACCCGGATTAACAAATTAACCGGGAAACTAAGAGAGGCTGAACGAAGAGAGAAAGCCGCTACAGAATATGCACAAAACGTAAAAACAGAGAACACAAAACTAAAAACAAGAAATTCCACACTTGACGGAAATTATATTGTGGAGTTTGCCAACAGGATCACCACAGAAACAGAAGCCGCTAAACAACAATTAAGACAGGCTACCGAAAACGATGAAGTGGATAAGCAGGTAGACGCTCAACAAAAACTGGCTCGATTAGCAGTGGAGGCCCAAAACCTTAAGTCCTTGAACGATAGAAGGAAACTACAGGTTAATGTAGCAGAACAGGCTGCAAGAACCGCAGCAACAAAAACAGCTCCTCCGGAAGCGGCTCCCGCGCCGCCTGATCCAAAGGCAGAAGCCTGGGCAGTAAAAAATGATTGGTTCGGAAAAGATGCCGCTATGACCATGACCAGTTTTGTATTGCATCGAACATTAACCGAAGAAGAAGGGTTTGACGGATCGGAAGACGCGTATTATGATGAGATAGACAAACGAATAAGGGAGGAGTTTCCACATAAGTTTAATGGAGACGCTACTTTACAAGACAACCGTCCCGCCCAAACGGTCGCATCTGCAACGCGCAGCGCGAAAAAAGGGCGCGGTAAGAACACTGTGAGACTCACACCATCACAGGTTGCAATCGCCAAAAAATTAGGTGTGCCACTAGAAGAGTACGCAAAATACGTGAAGGAGTAAAAAATGGATAAAACCACAACAGACGTAAAAGAAACAACTCGAGCTTCACGCGGGACCGATACCCGAGAAAAACAATCTCGACGTAGACCTTGGTCTCCACCATCCGCATTGGATGCACCCCCAGCCCCTGAAGGCTATCGACATAGATGGGTAAGAACAGAGGTCCGCGGACAAGCCGACACAAAAAACATGTCAGCAAGACTCCGTGAAGGATACGAACCTGTGAGAGCAGACGAATATCCGGACTTTGAAGCTCCCACCATTGAAGACGGCAAACACGCAGGATGTATTGGGGTAGGAGGGCTGATATTAGCTCGTATACCTGAAGAAACCGTAAAAGAACGGCAACACCATTTTGATTCAAGAACTGAAGGACAAATGGACGCTGTTGATAACGACTACTTTAGAGACGGCTCGCACCCCTCCATGTCGGTTTCAAAACCAAATCGACAAACTCGTGTAACTTTGGGCGGTAAGAGAGCAGTTGACGACAACTAATCTTTTATCGGTAATATTAATAATTCATCGTTATTTAGGAGACTAAATAAATGGCTAACGTAGATAAAGCCTTCGGGCTTCGTCCGTACAAAGGTCTTAATGTTGGTTCGGCTGTACAAGAAGCAAACAAATACAACATTTCTCCCTCTGGATACGACACAAACATCTTTCAAGGTGATTTAGTTATATTCGCAGGTGGTTATATCAATAGGGCAGCAGCTAGTTCTGCTAACCTTGTTGGCGTATTTTCACATTGCTACTATGTTGCATCTGACGGCACCCCGACCTTTAAGAATTATTACCCAGCGGATACGACTGCACTCGGAAGTGGCGCCATAGAAGCATATATCTATGACGACCCTAACCAAATGTTTGTAATACAAGCAGATGGTGCCTCAGCAGTAACTTGTGTAGGCAGAAATGCAGACACAGACGGTATTGGCGGTAGTACAACAACGGGCGTAAGCACTCGGGAGCTTGATTCAAGCACAATAAACACCACTCAAGGGCTTCAGCTCAAGATTATGGGTGCGGTTCAAGATGATATTAACGGGGATCTCACAGCGAATAATGCAAATTTGGTTGTAATAATCAATGAGCACGCTTACAGAGGTCCTGTAGCTGGAACATAAGGAGTAAATAATGGCTATAAGTAGAGCGCAACTCGTAAAAGAATTGCTACCTGGCTTGAATGCTCTCTTTGGACTAGAGTACAGTCGCTATGACCAAGAACATGAAGCAATTTATGATACTGAGTCTAGTGACCGAGCTTTTGAAGAAGAGGTTATGCTCACTGGTTTCGATACAGCACCTGTTAAATCAGAAGGAGCCGGAGTTGCATTTGATCAAGCACAAGAAGCCTTTACGTCTAGGTACACCCATGAAACGATTGCATTGGCGTTTTCAATTACTGAAGAAGCTATCGAGGATAATCTTTATGACAAATTGTCAGCAAGATACACTCGTGCGCTTGCTAGAAGTATGAGTAACACCAAGCAAGTAAAAGCAGCCTCTGTCCTGAATAGAGCGTTCAATTCAAGTTATCCAGGCGGCGACACGAAAGAACTTTGCGCAACAGACCATCCAACTGTGGGTGGCGCTAATTTGCGTAATGAGCTTTCAACGTCTGCTGACCTTAATGAGACTTCATTAGAACAAGCACTAATCGACATTGCGGCCTTTACTGATGAGCGGGGACTAAAAGTTGCTCTCCAAGGAATGAGACTAATTCTTCCTAAAGAGCTTCAATTCACCGCTGATCGTTTGATGGAATCACAAGGACGTGTGGGTACTTCTGATAATGATATTAACGCTATACGCAACATGGGCATGGTCCCAGAAGGCTATACCGTAAATCATTATCTTACTGATACAGATGCGTGGTTCATTAAGACTGATTGTCCGAACGGGTTCAAAATGTTTAACCGTTCACCAATCAAGACTTCAATGGAAGCGGATTTTGATACTGGTAATGTACGATACAAGGCTCGCGAAAGATATTCGTTTGGGTGGTCTGACCCCCGAGCAGTCTTTGGCAGCCCCGGAGCATAAGCAATAAGCTAAATTGGAAGTTGTAATACACTTTCTTACTCAGTATTACAGAGAAGGGGGCTTCGGCCCCTTTTTTCTTTCTTTTTGTATTTTTTCCAAGTAATATAGTTCTTGTATCTAGGGTAAACTTGTCCTACAGACTGACCTAGCAGACAAGCCAAGACGGTAGGACTTATTTCCAATGGAGGAAATTATGGCAAAATCAACCTTTTCAGGCCCTATAAGGTCTTTAGCAGGTCTTATAAATGCGGGCTATAGCTCGGTTGTTAGTTTAACAGCTAACACGACTATCACAGTGGCGTCTCATGCCGGTAGGATATTATTGTGTAATGATGCAGACGGAGTGTTTACACTTCCCAGCATCGTTGTTACAGAACCTACAGACAAAGGCGACCCAAATCAATTATGTAACTTAGGTGCTCAGTTCACTTTCGTAGTTGTTACAGCGGCAACAGACATGGACATCACAACCGATGGCACTGACAAATATGTCGGTGGTGCTTATACCGGTATTGATGACAGTGCAGCAGGGAAGACCTTTATTTCCGGTGCTTCTAATGACACTTTTACACAAAACGGCACAACTAAAGGCGGTTTAGCAGGAAGTATTGTGGTGATTACCGCAATAGCAAGCGCTAAATACCATGTTGCAGCACAGCTACTTGGTTCAGGAACTTTAGTAACACCATTTGCTGACGCTTAATAGGGGGTAGATTATGGCTAATACAGTCACAGGACCCACTATTCAATATGATTATGGCAAGAAATTAGTCACATATTGTTCTGTTTATTCAGATGGAAGTGCCAGTAGTACCACTTTAGTCGACGTTTCAGCTTTGAACCAGTCGGCGAATAAAGAAACATGCACGCATGTGGCTTTAAATAAAATATGGTACACCGTGAGCGGCGCCCCTGATGCACCAGCATCACTTGATTGGGACGCAACAACGGACGTTACTTTTTTGACCCTGGCTTATGACAACACGTTTGACTTTAGCTCCATAGGAGGTTTAGTGAATACGGAAGCGTCTGGCTATACTGGCGATGTTTTGTTTGTTGTTCCATCGACCTCTGATGCAGGAAATGAATACACGGTTTGGTGTGAGTTTTTGAAATATTACGAAGCGCCTAACAACTAATGGCCACGTCAGGGACAACTACGTTCGATCTAAACGTCGACGAGTTGATCGAAGAATCGTTTGAACGTTGTGGACTAGAATTAAGGACCGGCTACGATCTGGAAACAGCTAGGCGGTCCCTTAATCTTATGTTTGCTGAATGGGCAAACCGAGGCTTAAATCTCTGGCTTATTGTTGAAAGAACAGAAGCGTTGACCGAAGGCACCACCAGTTACGATCTTGACACAGACCTAGTTAATGTTTTGTCTGCGGTCATTCGTCGTACTTCTGGAAGCACCACTACTGATTATCAGGTAAACAGGATCAGTAGGAGTGATTATCATTACCTTCCGAACAAAAGCACTAAATCAAGATCAACGCAGTTTTATGTGGAAAAAAGCATAACTCCGAAACTGTATTTGTATCCGGCGCCGGAAAACTCTACGGACGTTTTTCGTTATTACGCGCTGACGCGTATACAGGACGCAGGCATTTATACCAATACTTTAGAAATAACGTTTGAATTTCTCCCCGCGATGGCAGCAGGACTGGCTTATTATATAGCTATTAAAAGGGTTCCAGACCGCGTGCAGATGCTCAAACAAATATATGACGAGGAATGGCAACGAGCCGCTTCTGAAAATATTGACACGGTAAGCTCTCGTTTTTTACCTTCTAGGACCATCATCTAATGGCTTTTGCAGCGGGGAAAAAAGCATGGGGTATATGTGATATATCGGGGTTCCGTTACCGTTTAAGGGACATGAAAATGACCTGGGACGGCTTATTAGTTGGGCCCGATCAATGGAGTCCAAAACAACCTCAATTAAACCCGCCTCATTTTGCAGCGGACCCAGTAGCTCTGCGCAACCCCCGTCCCGCTAGAACAGAACCCGTTGCAGAGGCTTTGTTGACCAACAACCCCTTTCTTTCAACAGCGGGGAGTGCGGTTATTAAAGTTTTTGAAGACGATCATGGTCGAAGCACCGGGGATAAAGTACGCTTTAGAGGAGCAGAAGTGTTCGATGGGTTTACTGTTGCAACATTGACTGATCCAGATGCTTATTCAATTACAAAAGTAGATGACGACACCTATACCTTCTCTGCTGTTTCTGGAACCGGCACAAGTGGGGCAAGGGGTGCAGGACCCTTTGTTTCAGTAGGTCCGGCACAAGCGCTTTTACCATTAAACCCTTTTAGAGCTGAAGCCTCTGGAGCAAATGCAGTGATTCGTGTAACCGAGTTTAAACATGTTAGAACCACAGGGGATACCGTTCGTTTTCGTAGTACCGAGGCTTTTGATGGAATAACAACAACTGTGCTTGAAAGCTCTGATGGGTATACAATAACGGTTGTGGATAGCAACGAATATAAATTTACTTCAACAGGAACCGCTACTACCGGTGATATTACTGGTGGTGGTTCTACAGTAACCGCAGGGCCGACAACATGAGTTTTACCTATAGTGGAATGAAAACAGCGATTCAGAATTATATGGATAATTCTGAGACCACGTTTACCAATACGCTTGACACCTTTATTAAACAGGCGGAGAACCGTATATTTAATACAATTGAACTTAATGTGTTTCGTAAAAACGTTACTGGAACCGCTGCATCCGGGAACCCCTACCTTTCATCACCCACAGATTTCGTGGCTCCTTTAAGTTTAGCTGTTTTAAACAGTGATAGTGAGTACACTTATTTATTATTAAAGCACCCTAGTTTTATGCGCAATTACATACGAGCTGCTGCAACAACCGGGGTACCTAAATACTATGGTCAGTTTGATGATGACACCTTTATTTTAGCGCCAACACCGAACGCTAACCTAACTTTTGAGCTACATTATCTGTATCAACCCGCCTCATTAACCGCAGCAGGGGACAGTGGTACGACTTGGATTTCAGACAATACCCCGGATTTATTGCTATACGGTTCTTTAGTAGAGGCCAGTATTTTTATGAAGCAGGAGCTTACTGAGACTAATATGTTTGAGCAACGTTTTCAGGAAAACCTAGTTAGAACAACCACATTAATGGAAGGAAGAGCCACAAGAGACGAAAACCGTTTTGATAGACCAAGGGTTTTTGTTAATCCTCAACAACAATAATAAATGCTTGAGAATAAACACATTGCACTGGTTGCTATGGGGCAAAGTCAACTGGATTTTCACATGTCTATTAGCCACAGTCAGGAGTACGATGAAGTTTGGGGCATTAATTCCATGTGTGCAGTTACTAAGTGTGATCGTGTGTTTATAATGGACCCTGTTTCTCGGTTTTTTGACACCTTTGATGCGGGGCCACAAACTCAAGTGATGAGAAGAATTTTACCAAAACTAGAAATTCCTGTCTATTCTTGTGAACTAGATAATCGAGTTCCGGCTATCGAATTATTTCCCCTGGAGGAAGTTGTTAAAGACTTGGGATGTGCCTATTTAAACAACACGATTGCTTATGCTATTGCATTTGCTTTATGGAAAAAAGTAGGGAAGCTCAGTCTTTTTGGAGCAGACTTTGCTTATAAATCGAACGTTTATTTTGGTGAGTCGGGGAGAGGATGCTGCGAGTTTTGGTTATCTAAATGTATGGAAGCAGGGATGGATGTGTCTATTGCCGGTCACTCCCCAATGTTAGACACCAACATTCCTTTAAAGGAAAAGCTCTATGGCTATCATAGACTTGATAATCCTCCTGTAGTATATTTAAACAAAGGTGAATTAGTTGTTGGAAAATTTTCCGATATTGTTAAGGAAGAGAAGCCTTCAGGAATTTCAGGAAGACAAGACATTGGTCCACCAGAACCAGAGAAATATTGATGGAAACTGATTCATTTACAATCTCCATAGGAAACCTTGGAGTAAAGACAACACATGGTAGAGGCCATACAGTAGAAGAAGTTGCTGAAATGGCTACTAATAAACTGGTTTCGGTGAGCGACACAGCGCCGGATCCAATTAGAGCACAAGCCCATGCCTTCAAAAAAACGTGTCATACGGTAATTACTTATTATATGCAGGAGGCAATTAAAAACCACATGTGTACAATAGGTAATCAATTAGAGGCGCAAGGGAATAAAGACCTTGCGGAAATTATTAGGAGGCTATAATGGCTATAACACAAGCAATGTGTACTTCTTTCAAAAGTGAGCTTTTGCAAGCGGTGCATA
>Ga0098036_1000592_pt1 | contig 15509 bp, 13 predicted proteins | sample 4_EtaG_FD_77064 | JGI IMG/M metagenome (GOLD analysis project Ga0098036, IMG submission 77064) | Marine viral communities from the Subarctic Pacific Ocean - 4_ETSP_OMZ_AT15127 metaG | ecosystem: Environmental > Aquatic > Marine > Oceanic | place: Pacific Ocean | collected 2015-01-07 | reverse complement strand
TATGGATGGAAGTATATATATAATGGAACATCGTGGTCAGAAAATGATACGTTTGTAGATCCAAGAGATTAGGAGATAAATGGCAAACACCATTAAATTAAAAAGAGGAAGTGGAGCACCTGGAACATTAGCTGCAGGTGAAATCGCATTAGATACGTCTAATGGTACTTTTTATGTAGGCGATGGTTCTGCTGTGCAAGAACTTAGTTTAGGTGCTACACCTAACTCAGCAAGTTTTACAGCAGTAGGATCTATTGCCGATGGTGCGGCTGTTGCAATAAGAGATGACGGTAAAGTAGAAGATATAGGAGCTGCTACAGCAGGGACTGCAGTTGTTTATGAGTCTGCTGCTATTTCAGGAGGAGATAATTATACACATTCTGTTTATCACCCTAAAGAAAACAAAACTGTATTTATATATAGGGATAGTGGTAATAGTAATTACTTATCTTATAATGTAGGAACAGTTACAGCAGGTACTAATGCTATAGCATTTAGTGGTAGTGCAGCAGCTATAGCAAGTGCAGATTTTAGAGATAATACTGTAGCGTATGATCATAGTAGTGAAGGTATAATGGTTGTAGCAAAAACAGGAACTGATTCACAATCTTTTATAGGACATCTATCAGGCACTACAGTAACATGGCAATCCGAAGTTGAGTTTAGCAGTAATGCTCATACAAGACCTTGTAGTGTTTATTATCCTACTATAAATAGATTTTTAACTATGCACTATTCTTCTGGAGGAGGAAGTGATTTTACTATGAATACAAGTAAAGTTGTAGGTACAACATTAAGTCATCCTCTAAAAGATAATGAACCCATGGGAACTAATAATGTAGGTTTAATGACTAATAGTATAAGAGGTTTAGTATACATACCAGATATAGATATGGTTGCAGCATCATATGCAGGTAATTCTGGCTATGATAATTATGATTTACAACTTACAGTATTTGGTGCAACTACTGGAACAGCAGGAACATCTACTGATGATGATGTGTTTGGTAGAAAAATACATAATGTATATAAATTTAGACCAGGTTCAGGAGCAAATTTTACACAAGTAGAAAGTGTAGTTTGTAGTGATTATGATCGTCATACTAAAAGATTAGTTACTTTAGTAGAATCTAATTATCAGGGGTTACATGTTGTTGTATCTAGAGTATCAAAAGGAGGCATTTATCCTGAAAGTCATCTAAGATTAGATGTCGGAGATTATACAAATTTTGACAGTGATTTTTCTCATAAACATGATATAGTATATTGTGATCATGCAAAGTGTTTTGTAGTTTTATTACAAGGTAGAGATTTAGTAAATACTTTTGATTTAGTAGCTATACAAGTTTATGTGCATATAGACAAACATGGTAAAGCATATATGAGTCAAGATGATGCCGTCTCTTTAAAAGCATGTTCAAATACTAATGGGACATGGGCTGCTTCTTCTTATGATACTACAGCAAAAAGATTAGTTTTAGGATATGCTGATCAAGATAATAGTAATTATGGAACAGCTATAGTTATACGACCTAGTGCTAATCAAAGATTTATTGGTTTTGCACAAGGTTCAGCCTCAGATGGAGGAAGTGTTAGTGTTCTAACAAAAGGAGCACTTGATGCAAAAAACAGTTCTCTTGTAGTAGGAGGACATTATTATTTAAAACCAGATGGAACAGTGTCTTTAAAGTCAGATGATAATCTTAGAGAAAAACACTGGCCATATGTAGGAAAAGCATTATCTGCTACGCAGATAGCAATTTATAATGAGGGATAAAATGGTAAAACCAACAGTAGCCACAGTTAAACAAAAAATAGATGATCACGTAGATGCGTGTGCAGACAGATATATGCTGATAGAAAAACGATTAAATAGAATAGAAGTTCTTATTATAACTGCTTCTTTAAGTAGCATAGGACTATTATTAAAATTAGTATTAATTTAGAAGGAAAAGAAGATGAAAAGAGTACCGTTAACAGATATAGAAGTAAAGAATAGATCAAATGCTTTAACGCATTCAAAGGCATTAAAGTTGTCTAATGGTGGTTTTGCATTTGATGCGAGCACTCAACAACTTATAGATGATGCTTTAACAAAGTATAATCCTACTCCACCTCCACCTCCACCTCCACCTGTTACTCCTCCTCCGTCTTCAACAACTCCTCCTCCTCCTGCAGATCCAGTAGTAACTGATCCTCCGCCTCCGCCTACTCCAATTAGACCACCATCAGCACATGGTTCTCCTCCTGCAGATTCAAAGGAACTTAAACCACCTCCGCCTCCGCCACCTCCGCCTCCGCCTCCGCCACCTCCGCCTGGTGACGATCCTACTCCATCTTCATACACTGATAGGTCAGTTCGTAACACTGCACTCGATCAAGAAGGTGATAGTTTTGCAAAAGGTGCTGAAACTGCAGGCTTTGGTACAAGTGCATTAGATGCTGCTGAATATCAAATGTCGTTAGAAACTAATGCTATATTTGATGCTGCTGACGCAGCAGCTGAACAAGGCGTAAACTTAACAGCAGAAGATATAACAGACATACGAGCAGGTGTTCGTGAGGGTATGGGAGATAATTATTTATCTGATGATGGAAAAATAGCAACTGATGACACAGGAGCATACACCTATCAGCAGCAAGAAAATACACTTCAAGCATTTGATCCTAATAAAGTAGATCCAAGTCAAACAAAAACTAGAGTATCTGATGACTTTAAAACTATTATAACTACTTACTTTAATAGTAGAGGAGGACAAATAGGAGAGCCTGTAACATCACCTAATCCTAAATATACTATTACAACTCGTACAGAAGAAGTTAGAGACGCTAATGGTAAGTTGATAAAAACTATACATTATAATGAATATGGTATTCCTTTTAAAGAAGTGGCTGCAGGGGAAGAAGATAGCGATACTAGTGATCCAACAACACAAGACAATACAATGAATGTAGTAGATTTTACAGCAGGCCAAATAGCAGATCCTACTATGCCAGAACAAGCTATCTATGATTACACACCACAACAAATAAATGAAGCTACAGAATTATTAAATGAACGAGGCTATGATCTTAATGCTTTAGCTAGAAACATATTAACTGATACTGCAACAGCAGGAAGAGCAACTGCACCTACAACAACAGGTGCTGCACAAGGTACAGCAGACTTAATAAAAGAAGCTGGAACAGTAGTTGGTGATACTGGAAGTGTGACTAAATCAGTAGTAGGCCAAACAGGTGCACCTACCACATCTGCTCAAGTAGGTAAAGTTGAAGCTACTGTAACAGGAAGAGATCAACTTATTACAAAAGAAGAAATGCCTGATAGAACAGTTACTGCTCAAGAACAACCTGATACAGCAACTACAACATTTGATGCTAAAACATATGTAGGAGATACACCACAGTCTACATTTGTATCTGATGTTAATTCTGTATTATCTAAAGGTGCAGTTCAAAGTAGCGAACTACCACCTGCTGCAACAGCTGCAGATATACCAGATGCAGTCGATGCACAAACAGCGTATAATCTAACAGGTGACGCAACGTTCTTAGCAAAAAGTTTAAATGTAACAGACACAGTAGTAGCACAATTCATAGAGGGAAGTGTTGACGCTAAAGATACTGTACAGGGCCAATTAGGTTTACTAATGGCACAGTTCGATGATGGCACACCAACATGGGCTGCAGGTGCACTAAGAAAAGCTAATGAAGTAATGGCTGCAAGAGGTATGGGCACTAGTTCTATAGCAGGTGCAGCTATTGTACAAGCAGCTATGGAATCAGCTTTACCAATTGCTCAAGCCGATGCTCAGATATATGCTAACATGAATCTTACTAATTTAAGTAATAGACAAAAGGTAGCATTAGAAGTAGCTGCTGCTCAAAGAGGTACACAATTACAAAATCTATCTAATGAGCAACAAGTTGAACTAGCTAAAAGCACAGGTGCACTAGCTTTAAACGAAGCAAGTTTATCTAATCAACAATCTACACAATTAGCTAATGCTCAGATGAGAGCTGCGTTACAAAACCAAAGTTTAAGTAATACACAACAGTCTAATGTTATTGAAGCTGCACGATATGCAGAAGTCTCTAATTTAAATTTAAGTAATGAAGCACAGGCTAGACTACAAGATACAACAAACAACTTACAAGTTGATATGGCTAACTTATCAGAAAGAAGTAGAACTGTATTAGCTCAATTGCAAACAGATGCTGCCCTTACAGGTCAACAATTAACTAACGAACAACAAGTAAATGTTGTTAAATCAGATAGATTTTTTGAAGCAAATAATTTGACATTTAATGCAGAACAGGCTAGAGTTCTATCTAATTCTAAGATGATGGAAACTGTTGACTTAGAGAATTTAGATTTCGAGCAAGCACGAACAGTTCAAAATGCTGCAACTTTTGCCCAGATGGAACTAGCAGGTCTTAACAATAGACAGCAGGCTCAAGTAACAAATGCTCAAAACTTCTTACAAATGGATTTACAAAACTTGTCAAACACTCAACAAGCTACAGTATTAAGTTATCAAACTAAGTTTCAACAAATGTTATCAGATCAAGCTGCTAAAAATACAATGGAACAATTTAATGTAACTAGTGAAAACGATGTTGTTAAATTCTATGACAACTTAGCTGCAGACATATCTAAGTTTCAAGCACAATTAGATACAACTATTAGTCAATTTAATGCAGGACAAGTTAATACTGTTGAGCAATTTAATTCTACAATGGCTAACAACAGAGATCAATTTAATATAACAAATCAGTTAGACATAGCTAAATCAAATGCTGAGTGGTATAGACAGATTAATACTTTAAATACAGCAGGTGAAAACGCAGAAGCACAAGTCAATGCTGCTAACTATCTAAACTTATCAAATATGGCTTTAGCTAATATGTGGCAAGAATATAGAGATACAGCAGACCAAGCATTTGCTGCATCACAAAATGAAAGAGATAGAGGATTCCAACTTGCTATGGCTGCACTACAGTCACAGCATGATAAAGAATACTTTGAAATGCAAGTTGATGCAGAGAATGGAAGATCTTTATCTTCGTTTATATGGGAAATGATTACATAAGAGGAAACTATGGCAGACAAGAAAGAAGAAAAATTAACAGAACTAAGTAAGTGGGAAGAAGTTGTAAAGTATTTTGAGGAAGATGAGAGTCCTGCGGAAAAAAATCAAAGACAGTATGGTAGAACAAATGTTATGAAAGGTAAAAAACAAGCAGATATACCTACAAGTGAAACAATGCCTGCTGCGAAAGTAGTTAGAGGCACAGATCAAGAGGCTATACATACTACTATTTTTGGCCATATCTTTAGAAAATATAGAACGCTAGTATAGGAGACAATAATGCAAGAACAGAAAATGACACCTGGTGGGCAACCCCATGATCCATATAGCCATATAGCTATACCTGGTCAATCTCTTACAAAACCAAAAGGAGAGTACGCTTGGGAACAACCACCTACACACACAACGCCTGATAGTGCTATAGCTGAATTGTTAGATCAATTATCTGTTCCTGAAAACATGGCTAGATTATTTACACTACTTGAAAATGATATAACAGTTGTAGCAATTGTAGACGCTATTGTTTTATCTGGTTTTGCTATTGGTAAATATAATCCAAATGTATCAGAATTAATTAAACCTGATTTAAGAGAGTTTATTATGATGTTAGCAGAAAAAGCAGATATAGAATTTAAAGAAGGTGTTGTAAAAGAAAGAACAGATTTTGATGATGCTTTAGATTCATTAGAAAAAGGGAAGAAAGAAAGAGATCAACGAATGAGTCCTAGAGAGCCTGCTGATATAGCAGATGAAGAGGGTGTTGTTGAAGAGCCTGTTGGAGAAAGAAAAGGTCTAATGCAAAATGAAAGACCTACTGGGATAATGGCTAGAGGAGATATGTAATGACATCATTATTTGTAAAAGGAATGATAGGGGGAGCTTTAGATGAAGCTACTGAAAGAAATAGAAGAAGAGATGCGGCTTCAGAAGCAATGACTAATCTTGCTATAGATAATATTAATGAAGCTAGAAAGATACAAGCGGAAAGAGAACAAGAAATTAAAGCAAGAGAAAATAAAGCTAATAGGATATCAAAACAATTTGGTATAGATATAGATGCAGCTAAAGCATTTTTAAATGATTTTGATCCTAATAATAACCAAAATCCTTTTGAATTAGAAAAACTGTATAGACAAATAGATGTTCAACAATTAGACAAGTTAGACGCAACTACAAAAATAACTCCAATAATTCCTGGTTCAGGATCTATGATATCACCAGAAACAACAGGTGGTACATTTGGTGACATGTTTAGAATGCCTACAACTAGGGATGCATTTACTAAAGCAGAACAACAGCTAGGTTTAAAACCTGGTGAGGGAGCACAATATTATGAAAGTGCTACACAAAGTTATACACCTAATGTATTAGAAACAGACTATGGTTACAGTTTTGCAATGAAAGCACCAGGGTTAGACACCATTGCAAAAAATGATATTAGAGAAATAGAAGAAACTTTTACTCAAATAGCAGGCGGAAGTTATGATTCAATAAAGGGTGGTGTATTTCCTAATCAATATTTAGATAGTAAAGGACAAGTAATAAACACAGCTGACAGTATTAACTATAACTCTAGTGCATTTTATAATGATGCAGCTCTACTTGGACAAGATATTTATGCAAGCCAAAGAGGAAATAGACAAGTTCCTTTTGGGCAAAAAGAAAATACATACGTTGCAGAATCAGCTTTTCTTGCAGCATCATTATCTAATATTAACAGAGGCGTAATAGCAGGAAATCCAGATGCTTTTAGGGATCAGACTTTGGTAAATGATCCAACTGGTTTTTACGGAGATCAAGTACAGATAGCAGAAAAAGGAGTAATACCATATAACGGTTTTATAACAATAGCTTTAAACTCAGAAAAATTTACTAAAAAAGATTTAGAATATACATATAATGGTCAAGTAAGAACATTGAGTAATTCTAGAAAAAGACCTGAGTTATCTATAACAGAACAAAGAGCAATAGAGTTAGGTACATTAGATCCTAATAAAGTAATGCGAGGAAATGTTACTCTTAAAAAAGCACAAACAGACTGGGATGATGAAGAACAATTAAAACTAGATGTCTTAGAAAGAATTACATCAACAAAAACACGAAACAGTGTGGTAGCTTCTGTGTATGGTGAAGGAACATATTCAACAATACATGGTAATTTACTTGATGGACTAGCAGGAACTAAATCTGTTGGCACAGGTGAAGGAGCTGAAGCTAGATTTATAGAAAGTGTTAACAGAGCACTAGAAAATTTTGAAGGTAGTGATGAAGCAAGAGAGGGTTGGAAAGGTATGGTTACAAATATAGGAACTAAACAGATACAAAAAAACCTACTAGAGCAAGAACTGATTACAACAAAAGAATTAGGAGATTTGTATGAGAACGGTTTTATACCTTTTGAAGTTTTAGTAGAACCAGGAGATCCTGATTTTGGTTTAGGTTTTAATGCAGCTCGTAAACGAGGAGAGGCTGATAGAGGTGGAGTACCAGTAGTAAGTTATAGATTATATAAAGATGGCAAAGTATATGATAGAAATGGTAATGAGTTAAAAAATTAAATGGCTAAGTATAGAGATAATTCAGGAAGATTTGTTGGAGCAGGTGATATTGAAGATCAACGAGAGGATGATGTAGGCTTATATGATATTGAAAATCCTTATGCAGGAAAAAATTTAAATTTAAATGAGTTATTTTATGAAAATGACAGTGTTATAGAAAGTATAAGAAACTATTACGCAGATAGAAAAGGTGAAATAAAAGTAAATAATAGAAAAGAGTTAGTAGAAGAATTTGTTACTGACATGCGATGGGCAGAAACAAATGAAGTATCTGCAGCAACATTAATGTTTTATATAGATGGTGCAAATAATACAGCTAGAAATAATTTTAGAAATGCTTATGATGCATTTAAATCTATGCCTAATTTTTATGCTGAAGGATATGAAGAAGAAACTAGAGGAGAAAGAGTAGGCCGTTTTGCAGAGGGTATTAAAGATTATACACTGTCTACTGTACTAGCACCATCTTCTTTGTTTTCTGTATTTACAGGTGGGACAACTAAGGCTGCAGCAATAGCTGCAAATAGAGCTTTTATAACTAGAAGATTAGCAGGAGCAGCATCACCAAAAGTACAAAAAGCGATAGCTTCTGATTCATATAAAAAACTATTAACAAAAAAAGAAAAAGGATTACAGGCTCAAGCATTTATAGGTGGTGCAAAAAGAGCTGCGTTAGTAGATGTGGTTGCAGGTGCTGCAACAAATGTAGCTACACAAAAAACAAGACAAGATATTGGTGCTCAAGAAGATTTTTCTATGGCACAATTAGGTTTAGTTAGTGCTGCTTCTGCTGTTCCAGGTGGTATAATGGGTGGTTTAGCAGGTAGAAAAGCATATAAAACAACAAGAGAAACAACAGATTTAATTTTAGAAGGCTATGGTAAGACTGGTTTTGGTAAAAGAAATCTAGGAGAGTACTCTAAAAACGCAGGAAAAACTCTTGCTGAAAAAGAAACTAAAACAGTAGCAGGTAAGATAGCAAAAGAGTTTGAAGAATTTGTTGCTAATACAGGTGCAGAACCTAAGTATGATAAAAATGGTAAACTAATAGAAGATTTACAACCTTTAGATAAAAAGAAAATTGAAGAAGGTAGAAAAGTTTTAGACTCAGTTACAGAAACATTAGGCATAGATACATCTAAAGGACTAGATGCTAATCTATCTGAAGAGTTAATGCAAAGAATTGCAGCGGCATCTAGGGCTTTATTTAAAGAAGCAGGGGTAAAATATCAACCTAAAAAAAGAATAACAGAACAAGTATATGATTTACTTCAAAATGAAAAAATATCAGCAGAAGTATATAGAGATGTTATAGACGAGTTTGGAATTAGTTTAAGTGATTTTTCAAAAGTTGTCTTATTGGAAGGATCACGATTAGGTAGAGGATTACAGAATTTAGCAAAAATAAAAAAAGGCTATTTAGAACAATTAAAAATATCTGGAGAAGCTACAACAGGAGTTATAGCAAAAGCTAATAAAAGAACAGACTATGAATTAGCTATGATGGATTTAGATGTGCTTATGAGAGGCCACGAGGGTGGAGCTAGATGGTGGCAAAGCCTTAATAATAGGAGAAAAGGTTTACTTGTTTCACAACCTGCAACTGCTGTTAGAAATGCTGCATCCGTAGGTGTATTTCAAGTAATGCCAGATATCATTAATTCTGTTCTTTCTAGAGCAATAGATGGAGCAAGACGATCTTTTAGACCTGAAGAAGGATATAAGGTTACATCAAAAGGTATGCTTAAAGATGTAATTGATGATGCAGCTGCTTTAAGCCATCATCTATATAACACAGCTACAGGCAGTAAAAGAAACACAATTCTTGTAGGAGAAATATTAAAAGATAATCCTAAAATGCAAAAAAGATTATTTGGAAATTTGTTTGGAGATATTGCAATACCTGCAGATATGAATGGATGGGATAAATTAGTAAATGGATTAAATGTTTTAAACAGAGGACAAGAATATTTATATAGATCTGCAGGATTTATGGCTCATTTAGATAGGGCTTTGATGCGACAAGAAGGTATTAGATTAGATGAGCTTGTACAAAAAGGTGCTCTTGGAGTTAGGGGTAAAAAGTACGATGGTTTTATTACAGAGGATATGTTAAAAGATGCTACAGAATTTGCACTAGATATTACCTTTGCAAACAACCCACAAACAGGAACTATGTTTGGTGACATGGGAGATGCTTTTATAAAACTTGTAAACAGTAATCCTATTACTTCACTTGCTATACCCTTTCCTAGATTTATAGTAAACTCTATGAGATATCAGTATAAGTATTCTCCTTTAGGTTTTTTAACAAGCACAGGTTTAACTAAAGCAGGTAGAGACAAAATAAAAAAAGGAGACTACACAGATTTAACTAAAGCTACTATAGGTAGTGTTTTTTTAGGTGTTGCATTAGACATAAGAAGTAGCGAATATGCAGGTGGAAAATTTTATGAAATTAAAACAGGAAAGAATAGTAACAAAGTTATAGATACAAGAGCTTTGTTTCCTATTCCACAATATCTTCTTGCCGCTGATTTAATACTACGAGCAGGAATGGGTCCAAAAGATGGTAGGACTAAAGGTAGATCATTAGATAGCGAAAATATAAGAAGAGAAATTATGACTACTGTTACAGGAACTAATTTTAGAATACAACAAACAGGAAATAAAATTGTAGACCAAGTTCTTTCTTTTGCAGACACTAATGTTGATCCTAGAAAAAGTGCTGAATTTTTTAGTGACATGGCAGGAAGCACTATTGCTCAATTTTTACAACCTTTAAATGTTATTAATGATGTTCTAATGCAATATGGAGCTTCAGAAGTAGATAAAAGAGACTTTTTAGGTACAGGAAAAACTGGAGAAGATGTTTTACCTGGAGTATCCGAGGAAATGGCATCAAGTTTTGCTGTTCAAATAACATCTAAACTACCTTCAGGATATGGTAATGCTTTATATAAATATTTATTTGATGAAGAAAGAAAGTATAACATAGATCCTACTCTACCTCCTGGAGAAAGATTAACTAGATATGATCCTATAGTAAAACAATTATTTGGTTTAACTATAACAGGTACAAATCATAATAAACTAGTGTTTGATTATTATGGACTAGATTATGCTGATTATAAATTTGTTGGTGGTGATGCAGAAGTGCAAAGACAACTTAATCACGTATTTGCAAAACAAATAGATACCTACTTTACACCACAATACATGAACCCTGACAGTCCTTTTAATGTAGCAGTTAGACAGGCTGAGCAGGTAGCTAACCAAAGAAATGAACCTATTAATTATATAGATGTAAAAAGAATATTAAGAGAGCAATTAAGAGACTTAAAAACTTTATCAAGAGAAATATTAACAGCAAATAATCCTGCACTAATGGAGCTACAAAGAATAGATAAAAGAACTAGTGCTTTAGAAGAGCAAGCGATAGACTATAGAGAGGGTGAAGGAACATTTATTGATAGAAAAGATGCTATTGCTAGAGCAGCTAGAAGATCTACAGCAGCAGATTTAACTACACCAGAAGAAGAAATAGAAAGAAATATTTATGTTCCATTTACACAAGAAGACGAAGACTTTTTAGATGAAATGGATAACAAATATGGTATACAATAAAAGAATAAGAAGAGGCGTGTTTCAACTATAGGAGAAAACAATGGCAGAAACAACAACAAAGAAGACAGCTAAGAAAGCTGCAAAACCAAAAGCTAAAACAGTTTCAACAACTAGTGAATCTGTAATAGCAAACCCTATTACTAAGAAGGGTGCTATACTTGGTGGTGCGTTAGTACTTATTGTACTACTAAGTATGCTAATAGGGAGTTAAGATCATGGCAGGGCACGAAAGAAAATTTTCATCTAAGATGTTAGCAGATTCATTTTATTCTCAAATGAAATATGATTTGGGATTTGAGTGTGAACAACCATTCAATGAGGATAGCTATTGGATTGTAAAATGGACAGCGTGCCCTACATGCACATGTAATGAGTCAGAGAGGGAGTAGTTACGTCAAATACATTTGACAAATAAGGGAGGAAACATTGTCAACATTTAAACAGATAAGAGATTTAAGTATCATAGCAGTAACTGTAGTTGCTGTTACCACTTTAGCATTTGCAGAGGACTCGAACATAACTAATACGACCACTACGACTTCTACAGTGACTTCAAATAATACTAATACCAATAACAATAATAATACCAATGTTAATCAAAGTACTAGCACTAGTACTAATACCAATTGGAATACAAATAATACAACTGTAAACAGTACTGCAACAAATACGAATAACAATAATAATGTTAGCACATCTACTAGTGATGTCACATCAAATATAACTCAGACACAAAATGTTACAAACACTAGTAATAGTACAGTAGCCTCAACATCAAATAATACTAATTTGTCTACCAATAATAATAACAATACAAATACTTCTACATCAAATAGTACAGTTAATTCACAGAATGTGAACACTAACAACAATAATAATATTAACAATTCACAAAATGTGAACACAAATAATTCTACTAGTACATCATCTGCTACACAAAAGGTGACACAAAGAATTAAGACCTCCCCTCCGTCAGCGGTAGCCCCTTCCATCATGTCCTATTCCCAGGACCTATGCACTACAGGGGCTTCAGCAGCAGTCCAGACACAAATATTCGGTATATCAGCAGGTAAATCTGTACGAGATGAAAACTGCGAAAGACTGAAACTCAGTAAAGGCCTCTATGACATGGGGATGAAGGTAGCAGCAGTAAGTTTATTATGTGCTGATCATCGTGTTTTCCAAGCGATGGAACAAGCAGGCAGCCCCTGCCCATATAAAGGTAAGATAGGTGCTGAAGCACAAACAGCATGGGATGAGAATCCAGAAGACAGACCAGATTGGCATCTGATAAAATCAGAGATGAGAGGACAAGAGTTTAGAGCCTACAAAAAAAAGGACTTCTGTAAAAAATATCCTACACAAAAATTATGTACCGACTCTTAACATTATTATTCTTTAGCTTTTCTGCTATGGCTAATCCACCTACATTTACTATAGGTAGTGATCCCATTATTGATATAACTGGTACTGGTCAAGGGTTAAGCCTTGGCGATGATAGCATGTCTGGGATGAAAAATATCGGTTTTGATTTCACCTTCTATGATCAGACTTTTGATCAAGTAAATATATCTATGAACGGATTCTTTACTTTCCAGGATAACTTCTCTGTACCTAGAAGTAGGAATTACAGATCAGAAACGCTACCCGCTAGTTCATTTAATTACTCTGTTTTTCCTGCATGGTCTGATTTTATTAGAAGATCTAGTGGCAACCAATCTCCCTACATACAAACATTTGGACAAACAGCAGACACAGATCAATACTTTGTCATTATGTGGGACAATGTTTCTGAATATAGTAATGGGTTAAAGAGTACCTTCCAAGCTATACTATATGAAACGACTAATGAGATTGCTTTTAGGTATGATGAATTACGCATACAGAATCACGACATAACAATAGGATTACAAGGTAATAATGAAGCTGTAACATACTTGAGATATGAAGACACTGGAAGTACAACCTTTATTGAAACAGATGACTTTAGTGTTAGCACAGCTATTGATGAATCTTTCAGTAACTTATCTTCTGAGTGTTTAATAGATGCAGACTTTAGTGATTTATGTGATGTATATGATTTAACAAATAATTTTGAAGAAGAAGATTACTTGTATGGAGCAGGACTAACAGACTCTATGCTGTATGGTTATGATGATGAGGAGGATTTTTATGGATATGATGAAGATGAAACAACTTTATACGGAACATCGTTGGTTTTTGAAGATGATGGCTTTGGGCACTTTGGGAGTGATGACCATGATGTTATTACTATCAGTAGTGATAGCATTCTTGTTGAGGAATATTATTTAGAGGATGAATATATATCACTAGATGATGACTTTAGTTTTACTAATGACTCTTTTGTTCCTGACGTAGAAACTATAGATTTTATACCTTTAGAAGATATTACGGATACAGAAGTTATAGATATTTTTGAGATACATATTATAGATAGAGAGGAAGAGTTTATAATATTTATAGAAGAAGAACTAACAGAAGAACAAATGGAAGAGATAGAAGAACACTTTGAGGAACACTTTGAAGAAGAGTTTATGGAAGAAGAGTTTGAACAGTTTGCTGAAACTAGAGAAGAATTATTTGATGAAGAAGAAGCAATAGAAGAACAAGAAGAATTGCTTGATGAATCAATTGATGAGATAACACCAGAAGAAGTAGAGGATGAAAACAAGCCTAGAAAAAGAAATAGAATTAGATCTATAGTAGCATCTACTAATGCTTTATTAGAAAGAATAAATCCAAACATAACAGGTGGCACTACATCACAATCAAGTTCTACTATATCTGTATCTAGTAACACATCAGGAGCATCTACATCTCCTATGTCTATCTCTAGTTCACCTAGTATATCAGACCAGATAGCATCTTCTCAGGCACAAACTAACACTGTACTACAATCTATAAACATTGTACCTATGCCTAGTGTAGGTAGCATGCCTTCAACAGTTATGGCTGAAGTGCAAGTAACAACAATGGATAGCCAAATAGAAAGTATGACTAGCACTATGGTAACAGCATCTGAAGCAGATCAAATAGCAGATCAAATAGTGGCTAGTAATATACGAGCTCAACAACAAGAATCACAACAACAAGAACAAGAGTCTGGTACATATGATACAGCAGGACAAGCAACACTACTTGCTTACATGAACTACCTACCAGGCTTTACATCATATACCGATATGGCCATACCAGATCAATCGAATTGGTATGCACCAAGAACTATGTATGCTCAAGTAACAATGCAAGACAATGTTGCAGCATATGGAGAACTTGTTAGTAATAGTATAAATACATTAGGTCAAATCATAGAGGGACAACCTAATGAATTTTTTAATAGGAGAATACAATGAAAAATATATTACCAAAACTTCAACAGTACATAACCATAGTGGGGGTGATCACCGCAATAGGTGGAGGCTTCTACACTTGGGGACAATTTAATTTACGCCTTGATAATATAGAGAAGAGAAAGTTTAAGACTATAAACATTGCACCACTAGAAACTAAAGTTGATAATGTAGAAAAGAGATTAGACAGACTTGAAGGTAGAATGGATAAGCTAGGTAACAACGATAATCCACTAGCTCAATAATTTATTTGATGAATAGTATGTATTGATACTATTGATTTGATTAATATTTAAATATGGATATAACTGTCCTTGATAAGATAAGGAGGTATCCATGGAGAATGTTCTAGGATTTACAGTAATCTATACTGTGTTAGCATGTCTACTACAAATCGTATAAAAATTTAAGAATTTTTAAAAAAAAGATTGCATAGATGCGATCTAAGAAGGTTTTAAGGATGTCTATATGTTATAGTATCAAAAAGATTACTTTCTTCTGTATGAGCTTCTATTCTCTTCCTACAGTGTTTGGTGTATTTTTACCCTCTAAAGCAGTATCAAAACCATATATCTTACTTTGAGGGCTATCCCACTCTAATACCCAACAATTAAACTCTATATCATGGTATGGTTTTTCTAATAGAACACCAAAAGCCCAATACAATTCTTCGTGTCTGGCTACAGCCTGGTCTTTAGCTTTAAAAAATTCTTGTTTATTTTTTGCCAACGTATAATCCAAACCATGCAGCACCTGCACCAACTATAACTGATACGAAAGCTGATTGAGAATTTGTAGGATCAGGTAAAGTCATAAACCACATACAAGTTCTATAAAACATAACACCATATAATGTTATT
>Ga0098036_1000578_pt1 | contig 15633 bp, 3 predicted proteins | sample 4_EtaG_FD_77064 | JGI IMG/M metagenome (GOLD analysis project Ga0098036, IMG submission 77064) | Marine viral communities from the Subarctic Pacific Ocean - 4_ETSP_OMZ_AT15127 metaG | ecosystem: Environmental > Aquatic > Marine > Oceanic | place: Pacific Ocean | collected 2015-01-07 | reverse complement strand
CGTTAAACCAGTATGGCGAAGGTAATCCTGCATAAGATGAAAGTATGTCTTTCTCATCAGCAACATCAGAAAGATATTCTCTAACACCAAGAGCCAAGTTTTTTGCGCCTAAGCTGTCCATGAAGTCAGCGCCGTTTCCGGCTGCTTGCGATATCCCGAACTGGCCGAAGTTACCCGCTATCGCCTGTAGGCCACCTACGTCCACGTCATCAACATTAACACATCTTAAAAGTTCTTGCAAGTCTTCAATAGGAGATCCATTTTCAGAGTAGGGCGCAGCGTTGGTGCCAACATCGGCTGGCAGGTGTATGCCCAACCCGTCAGATTGTGAAAGTATATTAGTTCCTAGCCTAGCATTGTTGCTATTTTTTATGTTTGACAAAGACACGTCACTATCATTTAGAAGGCCTCCAGCCGCAGCACCTCCAGCATGATCTACGCCGCCGGATCTATAGCCCTTTATCCGACCATTGCCTTGGCTATCAGTGCCCAAGTTGGTGACGCCAGTGACATTATAGCCATGATTTAGAATTGGCCCCCAGTGAGGATATACATTTGAGTGAGGTGCCTGAGCTATGTCTGTAACGTCCTCAATAGTACTACCGTCTAAACCCCTAAAAGGATTGGCCAGTCCTATAAGCTCGTTGGTTGATAACCCACCTGCGGTCTTAGACATCTGATCAAAAGATGTTGTTTGTTGATATCTTCTACTACCAACAAAATCAACAGGAACGCGCACGTTTAATGTGATGGACTGGCCGCCGCCGATATCAAATGTTTTCTCTTTAAATGCGCCGTTCATGACACCTAAGCTGTTAGGGTTACCTGCAGATGAAGATAGTCTATTTGCCGCATCTATTGGAACCCTATTTATTGTTACGCCCGGTGTTCCTATCGTATCACTAACCATGAAGTGCATAGCGTCATCTACGCCTTGATAAAACTTGGCTCTGAACAATCCTTCATATGTAGCATCATTTAAAATTTTATCATGATATTCTATAACGTTAGGGTCATAGTGAAATCTATCGTCTCTTCTGTATGCATCTTTATTTGCTATTGATTTCCAGAATTGCCACTTGCCAAACTCAAAACTTTTTTGATCTATGTTCGCAGCTCCAAAATCCATAATTATCCACTCACCGCCGCTAAGCTTATGGCACATTACTATTTGACCCTTCGGAAAGCTTTTAGGAGCTCTATTAACGACTCGGATCTTGTGTTTTTTATTATCTTCGCACTCTACATTTTTAAATACTGGCCCATATTCATAGGGGTTGTTGTTATGCATCTGCAACGGCAAAGCCCAGCCAGTTGTGAAGTGGCTCATGTTGTGGTTCCCGTCAGGGCCATAAACCTCTTCAGGTGGGAGCTCATCTACATTTTCGAGAGTGACATTATTTAGACTAGCGCCAGCGACATCTGTCAGCAGTCTGGCTAGTATCGCTTTGCTTCCAGCTTCAAACTGTTTTGTGTTCGGATCGTAGGTTATATCCAGCTCTCCACCAACCATATTGTCTGGATTGTTGTCGCCTCCGGCCTGTGGTAGAGGATGCACTCCCGGCTGATGGTTGTGTGGAATAGCCCCTGCATAGGAAACCCCAAATGCAAGCGTAGGCTGCATAGCGAATCTAGGCTTTCCCCTTTGCACTACGGCTCTTTTATTACTTCTAACCTCCACAGAATTATCATATAAATGAAGATTGAATATAACGCCACTAGAGAAAGTAGTACATTCTGGATGTAGATTAAAAGCCAAATTAGACTTAAATGTAACAACGCCAGAAAGACTAGATTGTATATCATTAAACAATAAGGCTATATTTAGTTTCTTTTGTTTTTCTGCGGGTGAATCGCTCGCCTTGAACCTATACTTACTTCTGTTTGCTTCCTCATTCAATTTTACTAGGAGACTTGTTACCGTTGTATCGGTGGTGCCGTCACCTATATCTTCTCGGGCTTTTCCTATTAGGCTTGCAGCCTCTGTCATGGCTCCAGCATATCTAGTTACCCAATCTTCGCCACTTACTTCTATATATTGTTTCTTCAAAACATCAAATCTAGCAAACTGTGTGTTGTTGATATCTGCACAAGTCAAGGAAGCAAAAGTGTCATCTACGCTATTTCCGGCAGCTGCTGCACCGTAATATCTTCCCCCTTGATTTATACAGTCTTGCTCGTTTAAGATCGGCGGACTGTTGATTGTATCCGGCACAGGAACAGGCGCATTTGCGCCCGGAAACATACACGTACCCTCTGTCGAGGTTGACGTAACATTGCTAATTGGCATCTTCGACGAGTGCCTATTTAACCAATTAGATATTTGTGTAGTAGTATATGTACTAATACCAAAACTAGCAAATACTGGATGTTTAGTTTGATATACGTGATCGCTTTTTTCCTGCGAATCAAAAAGTCCGTCAAAAGAAAATTCACTCATTTTAATTTCTCCTAAATCCTAACTACCGAATAAATCACCAAGCTGGTCAAGCTTGTCATTAATATTGGCAAAACCACCCTCACTAACAGCACCTAAGCTGACTACATTTCCTGCTGACCCAGCACCTATAGCCGCAAGGTCTCCACCTATTCCTGCCGAAAGCGCTCCCACCTGAGCTTGAATATCTGAGGGTATACCTGCACCAGTAGCTCCTCCGGCGCTTTGTCCACCTAGCATCCCAGCCGATGCTGGAGCATCACTAGCAGATGCGGCGCCGGCTTGTGGAAGGTTGGGGACAGGGGTTTTCACCACTCCAACATTGTCATTTAAATACAAAGACATGTTTGTTTTCCTTCTTTCTTTGTTTGGCATATTTGGATGATATGCATCTTCTGACATTGGAACTAAATTTTGAGATATGTCACCTCCCGCAGAGTTATAATAAGCTGCGTTCAGCCCGTCCATATCGGCGTAGACAGAAGCATTACTAACAAATTTGTTATGGTTCATATAACTAGTGCTAAATGCTGCTGGCCCAGTTGTTGTAGTATTTTTTGCCCCATCTGTAGTTGCGACAGGCCCGGTAGATACTGCATTGAACTGTGATTGTGCTTGTCCCACCCCTGCTGTGGAAGAGTCTGCTTGTGTCACCGTGGCAGACCTACTGTTGTTTATAGAGGCCACCACAATATTTGGAGGCGCTGTAGTAAGTTCTTTATAGCTATTTACAAAGTCGCTGGTCTGAGTAGATAAATCTACAAACTGTTCGTATTCTTGGAACGATCCACGAGTGGCGCCCTTGTCTAATCCTTTTCTGACAAACCTGTTGTATCTATCGCGAGCTTTTTGTCTCTCACGGCTCATTTTGTCTATCTCGCCCTTCATTTGATTTTCTAACTTGCCAAATCTGGATGTGTAGAGATCCATTTTGTAAGTAGTTGAAATGCCACCATTAGCAACGTTGACAGAAATACTAGTTACAAGAGGGCCGCCATTGGTTAGTTGCTGGCAAAGTGTGTTGCCCCTTGGCGCGCCAGCAAAGACTATGCCTCCACGCTCAGAGAATAACATAAGACTGTTAGAGAATTGAGCCTCAAGAACACCAGCGCTGTTTAAAAGGTCATAGCCACCATAGTTCCAAGGCGCTAGTTTTTCATTTTTAATAAAGTTAACCTTGCCTCCAATGTTCTGGTAAGTTATACCTCTTTGCACATCTATTGCAGATGAGACCCAAGGCCCATAGCATCGTTCTTTAGACATAAGTGGCAACGCTACGATGTCAGGATAGACTGGAGATTCGCTTTTGATTGACAGCGTTCTATGAGGATCGTCCATCATAGTTCCCTGCTGACTAGACTTAGCCGCATTGATAGCCTGATTTAAGCTTTGTGGAGTCAATAAATTACATAAGTCGCCAACAAAACCTCTAGGCCTACCTTTCATTGTAGGCTTTTCAAATCCTGCGAAATTCTTAACAACATCCATGGTTAAGTAACTTTTAAAGTCCTCTGTTCCATATGTTTGATATGGCCCGTCTTGCATACGAGAGTCTATCGTAGGTTTTACTTTTCCGGGTATGGTTATCATAGCATAGACAGCGTCTGGATCTAAATTATGAGGTTGTGTATTTACTATATCACCATCTAGTCCGGGAACATAAGTACGCTGAAAATCTATGTGATCTATATTGACGCCAGCGTATCCACCCCTCGCTGGATGAGGAACAAAGTTGGGTTGATAAAAACCATAGCTCAGCGCAGTCTTACATGTCTTGGGATCTAGTATATGCTTAGGTTCAACGTATCCGCCAATATCTTGAACCTTAGTTCCAAATACAGGTGCTCCTGCGTGAGTCATAGATCTCGGAGCCATGTAGAATTTCTGGTCAAGGTCTACTTTTACAAACGCAGTCATGTCTGGTAGATTTAAATTCTTTGCTCTAAGGCTTGCGTCTTTCATATTTTCAGGCATAACATTGTCAAGCTCTTCCAGTAGCTGCGGAATAAGTTGACCATTGTGTGTAACTTTTTGCTGCGTTATGCGGTCTTTAGAGACATTAGAAAAGTTTAAAAATTGACTATGATTATATCTGACAAACGCTTTGACTCTTCCGTCTTCTTCTATAAAGTTATACATATCTTGAGGAAACAATATGTTTCTAGTGACATACGGCGTAGAGTTTATACCTAAATTTGAAACGATGTTCTGTAAGTCTGCACCCCCAATTGGCTGAGAACACATCTGGTAGTCAAACCACCCACCGTTTGTATCCAACTCATAATTAAACATCCATTTCTCTTCTACCATATCAAAATTACATTTAAGAGCTCCATCACTATAATCAGGAATTCTTTGTGGTATTGTAACGCCTTGATTTCCTAAACTAAGAAGATATGTTTTGTCAACAGTTCTTGTTCTTAAATAATCAAAAGGCTGTGGAGGAGTGCCGTTTCTGACTAAACCCCTCATTTGATTCTGGAAACCCTGAGTGTAGTATTCAAACGGATTTTTTGCATTTATTGGTTCAGGTCTAAACCCAAAAGGCCCATACCCAACTTCTCCAACATAGTTCGTGTTTTTCCCATGATCTACAAAAGATATACCTTCTCTGTAATAAATATTTGTGTCTTTTGGTATCTTTACCAAGAACGTTTTACCAAGGTGTTTGTCAGCAATACCTTTAAGATGTGCATGTATTTTCTTGCTGTTCTTTACTGCTTTTTCATGTATTCTACTAACGTTTGACATCAACTTTGGTTTGCCAGCTACTGCATCTTTTATAAGGCCAAGCTGTGCGCTAAGAGCTACTGACTTTACAAGCGCTGGCCCCATTGAGCCTGCCAACTCATTCCAGCGTTCATTTCCTGCTAAGTCAATTTTGTTCTTCATCTCTTTTAAGAATAACTGGACTTCTTCAAAAAATGATTTGAGATCGTTTGGCTCCTCTGGGTTGTTTTCTATTAGACTATTTGAGCCAGCTTCGTCATTCGTTTCAAGGTTAGGGTCTGATTTAGGTTGTGTAGACGCTATTTGGTATTGCATCTCCTCCATAAATCTTTCTATATCAAGTTGTAACGCACTTATGGTGTCATCATTGTTGTCTCTCTCAGCTTTTAATACATTTATATTGGTGATAAGACTGGTTAGGGCGTTGTGTACTTTTACTATTCCAGCCTCCGGCACACCTATCTTGGTAGCTCTCTTGTAGTAAAGAGGGTATCCAAGAGGTGGACTACATGGACTAGCAGGTAATCCATCTGGAGTAAAGTAGTTTCTGTCCGACGTGAACACGCAGCGAGGAACTGTGACACCATAATTATTACTAACCGATGAATCTAGGTTGCCAAAAAAGCCTCCATAGCTGCCCGTAGGAGCAACTGTATTTTGAAGCAGTAGTTTGTCTAACGCATCATCTTCTTCCATAGACTCCAAATATCTGTCATTATACCGGAGAAGAAAATCTTTCCAGACATCGTAAGATACCGCCGCAGCTCTTAATTCTAGCTCAGTTGCTATGTAGTAATTCCCAACACCAAAAGCGTTGAGAGCTGTTGTGTCTAGCATTATTTGTTGATATGCGCCAAACCCTCTAGGAATAGTGACGGCGGATTCGCCTAAGAAACCATAGAATGGAAGTATCTGCTGTTGTAACGACTTCCAATGTTTCCACTGATCTCCTATTGCGCTGTGAAGACCGGCGTCTCCAGCTCCGCCGTTAGCAAGCGCTCCAGATTTAAACTTTCTTACGTCTAAAGCATCTCTATCTCTATTGTTAGAAAAGAAATGCAATTTGCTTTCTTGCGCTCCTACAACAAACTTATCCGTAACAACATTTGATAGTTCATAACCAACATCACTATTCTGCACATGTTCGCCAAGCTCAGTCTGCTGATCTATAAATTTCTGTATCGAACCATAGTCTGGTTTTTTAGATCTATCAATTGTTTCTACTCTGATGACTCCAGTTATTATCTTGTCTTTCCAGTCTGGATCTATGTAGTTGCCATTAGCGTCCTTAGCTTTGACTCCGTTATTATACTCGTTTAGAAACGCAGTTGCTGGGTGGTCTAATACTGGCAACAAGCTCACAAACAAATCATGACTAATTACATCTGCTAGCTCTTGACACAGCTCCATTAGTGTCATCTTATCGAAATTGAGCCTGTAGTACGGTGGAATTAAATTGTCAGGAAATCCACTTAGATCTACGACATAGTTGAATCCCCTAAAATTTATAAACCCTCCATATCCAGCATCTATATATTCTTGAGGTAAGCGTCCGTCGTAGTTGAACAACGCTCTTATGGCCTGCCTTATTCTGTACCAAGGCATACCTTCGTCTGTTTTTCTAGATAGGCCCACGCCAGTAATTGGGAACTCAGGAGGAAATCCTCCATTTGTTCTTATTAGGCCTGCACGACCACCCTTCGCCCACATATCGTTGCCAACATATTCTATCTGCCCAGCTCCTAATACTGGAACAGGAACTACATTTGACTGAGCCGTGGCTAATCGAGGCGCAGATGTGTTTACCACTTTTCTTAGGTGGCCACCATAAAAGTATCCAGCTATAAAATTAGTCGTCTGTCCATTTAGCACTGCATTATCTTGTCTAACTACTTGCTGTATAAAAGAAGGAGGTAATGTAGGGTCTCCCTCTGGTGTAACTACGTTGTCATACACTGAGTTGAAGGTGCTTAGTAAATCGTCAGATGGATTATGCTCTAGGAAGCCGTAGAGATTTAACATATTTGGATTATTGTATGTTGTACCAGCGTAGTTATCTAGTAGTAAAACTACATTTGATAATATCTCTCTTGGGTCTGTTACTGTAACTGCGAATACAGGGTTTCCATTTCCGCCCCTGTTCTGCGTGTAACTTTGTAGTATGCCGCCAAAGATGAAGTGATCAACGCCTCTCGCTCTATTTTTAGGGTCTAAAGTTTTTGAGCGATCTACAAATTTGTTTTCTCTATCTGTGCCGTCGTAAAGAACTGAGTCGGTGCCTTCAATTCCTGAAAACATGACTTCTATACTTGGGTCAAGCGGTATGCCGCTTTCGTCAACCGCAGTATTTGGGATTGTTGTTACTCCCGGTATTCCACTAGTACTACCGTCTTTCGTTAAGTCAGGCTTTGCTCTTGAACTTATTGTGGTGTAGTTATAGGTTTTATCAAAGGTTGGGCGCCAAGCCTCATCTACAGTGCAGTAATTCTTACCAAATTTAAAGAACACTGGAGAGCCAACTTCGGGTGGTGAAAAAAGATCGTTCTTGCCATTATGATAGACATCATCACCTTGGCCAAGACCTAATCTATCAGAGTCGTTGTATTCATCATTTACCAAGTTTACACTTAACGAAGAGCTAGAAGTGCCAAATCCGCCATTTACCGAAAAATCAATAATACTAGCACCAAGAAAAGTCTGATGAACAAATCCTTCATTGCCATCAGTCCAACCTCCAGCAGAAAATGAAGCTGGTATTGCACCATCTGCCCATGTATGAAAGTCAGTCTCTTTAGTTCCGGTAGATGGAACTATTGAATATTCATTTCCGCTATTTGCTATATTTATACCAACCATTAGTTATCTCCTATCCTGCCACCAAATGGTGTGTATCCAGAGGCGCTTAAACCTTCAGTTGTTTCTTCGTCAGCGTCTGGCGTTTCTCTTGTTACATAAGCGCTATGTTTGTATTTTTCGTCCGCTACAGATGGAGACCCAAATATCTTGTCTGCTTTATCTGATATTCTTCCGGGCCTGTTGCCTCCATGTTTTTGCCTATCATTAAAATCTAATGATTCATATTCATTGACAAGAGTTCTTGTCGGCCCAGTTTTTCCTCCCGGTCTATATACAAAGCCATAGTCGTCTTCATAATAATGTAGAAATGCATTTTGTATTCCTAACACGTATGTTGTATTTGTTGAGTCTGAGGCGTTTGAAAAAGATTGATCAGAAGCTCCAGTTGTGGAAGACTTTGGGCTGCCAGTCTCTAGTCCGTTTGCTGCGCCAGCCGCATCTCTAGAACCTTGATATCCATAAACTGGTTCTTTTGGGCTTGGAGAGCGTTGAGGGTCACGAGACTCGTCTGGGTGATTTGAAGGGTAAGTTGGTATTAAGCCAGACTGCTCGTACCAACGAATGTCACCAAATCTACTTGACGACTGCCAATCCTCACTTAGATCTCCCGCACCTTCCGTTGGAAAGAAATAATTAAGGCCAAATGGAGCCTCGTAGCCCTTTGTTTCAACATCTGGGTTGTTCTCTTTTTTCTCTCCTAGAAGATTCTTCCAAACTGGTATACGAAATGTGTTGCTACCAAGCAGTTCAGATGGTGGCGATTGGAAAAATACTAGATCTGAACCTTCATCAACACCTGTTATTGAAGCATAATGCACAATAAGCTCGTCATAACCGTCAAGTAGAGCACCTTGAAAATCTGCGCCTGATACTGTTATCGGCAAACCCAAAAGCTCTAGGACTGGTGTTTTTGTGATTTCTGCTGAACCACCAGTTAGATTGTTCCCGTGTTCACTACTAGGGCCCCAATTCCATTCGTATTCATCTCCCCACCACTCGCTAGATGGAACAACCTGATAGAAAGGCGCGCCTCCATCATAACCACTGTCTGGAAACGCTTGAGATCCAACAATGGGTCTAGCTGCGAAGCCGTCGTTTGGTTCAAAGAACCCTGAGTCAACTACTGTTGTTTTTGTATGGGTCATTCCTATCTATCCAACTCGTAAGTCCAAGAAATATTGAAACTGTATCTTCCTTCTTTAGGAGTCCAAGACTCTTGAGGTGGAGAGATAAAATATTTTCTAACGCCCGGTTCATTCTGAGGGCTCAACTCTTTTATTAAATTCCTAAGCTGGGTTTTTGTTGGCTCAACTATACTGGGTTTTTTCAGAAGTAAACTAGTTCTGTCATTTCCATATGGTATATCTGTGTAATCTAATACAAGTTCTATATTTAGACTTCTGCTATACTCTGTTCTTCCACCAATATATTGTAGCACTGGGCCTGTGCTTCTTCCTATAACAGGTATCGTTGCAAATATATCTCCCGGATAGTTGTCATTTACGTTTATATTCTCTGACAGTACACCAGAAATTATATTTGTTGGTCTATTGTCAAAAGAAAGTGAGTATGTAATTTCTCCAGTATATTCATTTGTACCAAGGCTAACTGACTGAGGCGCAGAATTTAATTCTACTGCAACAGTTCTGTTTGCTCTTTTAAATATATCAGATCCAACTCCATACCTTCCGCTATTGCTAATCTGATAAAACTTTTCAATCGCATTACCGTAAGCATCGCCAGATCCTACATCAACACCCTCACTACCACCAAACTTTTGGTGATTCGGGGTCATTTCAGAAAGACCTTTGATTGTACCATCAATACTAACACCTATGAAAGGATTGTCCGAGCTCTGTGTAACAGACATAGAGTAAGTTTCATACGCACTTCCACTTGCAATCAACCAAGTATCTGTAATGCTATAAGCTCCGGCAGACTTATCTATTTGCTCAGTTCTTGTATGATTATAACCCCTATAAGCTCCCACCAAATCAAGAGTTCCGCTACCAATAGTTGTAGAGGCAGGGTTTGTAGGCGCATCAAGTAGGTGAGGGGCAGAATTCCAAGTTGGCAAATGAGCGCCTATATTTGGATAGAAGTCAATACCGCTAGTAGATGAATAGCCCATTAGGTTGTTCTGCACATAATTCTTTGCGCTTTGCCAAGCTGGTATTTTATCTACACCTCCGGTTTTTGGTATATAGTGCGTTCTACCAGTAGCGCTCATGGAGTGAGTTATCCGATAAGATCGAGGGATGATCATGTTGTTATTAGTTTCACCTTGAGACTCATCTACTTCAATTGACCAGTTGTCACTAAAAGTTGATACGAAGTGACCGCTAAGAGCAGCTATGGCTTCCTCTTGTAGCGTCTCTTGACCTTGACGAAATAAAGGATTACCTTCTTCATCTACCTCTAAGTCTTTGTTTAATAAAGTGTCAGCCTGAAGAGTTATACTATAGCCACATTTATTTATGTAGTTGCCTTCTTCAAAAGAAATGGATAGCACTCTGGGATAGCATATTACCGCCGGCTGATCTCCATGAACAGGTATGATTTCCATACGCTGGCCATCAAGCGCAAACAAAGCCCTAATGACTTTCTGCTTGAAAAATATTGCATCAAGCGTATCCGTAACAGGAACCATCTGCTTTGGAGGTCTAGCTGATAATCCAGCATGAGACTGTGTTGCATCAAAAGATTTATATGGCCCAACAAAGCTACTACCGTTGAGAGCTGAAAAAGCGCTGCCATCCCAGTATTTGAAATAAGTCTCAGTAGCAGCGTTCTTTGCATAAGGAGCGCCATGATCTGCTAATATCGTGCCATTAAGCGTAATATCATAAGTCACACCAATAGTTTCTTCGCCAACTTTAATCGTGTTGGTATTTATAGAAACCAAAGGAGTGGGCCTTAGAACACACTCTTGATCGGCTTGATTTTTATATCTTACTGAGATAGGCATTTACTTACCCCTTATTGCCAAGTTAAATTGATTGCCCATAATAAACGTGCCGCTTGTAAACATTGAAGTAAAGAATCCGCTACTAGCAATGGCTGAAACACCACTTGTATAAAGTATTGGACTACCTGAAGCGACATTATTTGATTGAACAACCAGACTAATATTATTATACACTTTTGCGTTGTCTTGCCCTAACATATAGAGGCTCATATCGCCACTATTTGATAAAGGTTTGCCAGAAATTGCCATAGACATTGAAGATGCCGTGTCAGTGCCGGGCGCAGCGACTCCACCTATTGAGTATATATAAGGCCTATGTTGTATGAAGCCTTTTCTGTTGGTGTCTCTACCAGACATCTCAATAAATATTTCACCCTGACTGTTAGCTGTCACTGCTCCTGTTGCTGAACTGAATACTGTGTCGCCACTTTGTTGCACTAAAAGGTCAACCGCAGCAGTCTTATCTAGCCCAAACACTTTAGCGTCTATAAAGCTTTCCGGGCTTCCTGATGTTGGAGGTTGACCTCTTAACATTGCATCGTATGTATAGGCTGCTCCAGCTCCTAGCACAACTTCATCTGAGTTTGTACCTGCTGAGTTTTGATGATTTCCGCTAGTGGCAAACATATGATAAGGGGCGCCGACAGCCATAGTATAATCGCCGTCGCTTCTTCTGGCCCTGTCTATTGCAACGGATGTTCCAAATCTGTCATTTTCAGCACCCGACACTGCTGTTGATCCAGCGTAATCTTTCTGTAGCCTAGACTTATGACCTTGAGCTATAATTTTCTCTACAAATTCCCATTCTCTTATATTGCTTCCCCAATCATTTACTTTTCTTTCAAATGTAAATACTGCTCCATTGTTGAGAACTGATGTTCCGCTTCCGCTTAATTCGTAAGCCCTAACTCCAGATTCGCCCATATCAAACACGGTGTGAGTTGGAATATCAAATTGGGCATCAAATTCTTTTCTTATAAAGCATCCGCTATAAACAATACCATCTACGGTTCTGTTATATAAATCTTCATAGTGATTATCAAAGTCATGGCCCGGAGCTCCAACGGCAATAAAGTCTGCGTCCATGGTGACATCATAACCAAACTGGTCTGTCGTCAACATCATCTTAGATCTATCTGTTACTGTATAATCATTAGATCCAATGTATGTGTTAGACGCAGTTGAGTCTGTGTAGTCATCAAATCCTGCATTGATACTATCTGGTCTTAACTTTTTCTTAAAGTCCCAAGCGTAGCCCTCTCCAGAATTTTCATAATAGAACGCAGCTCCAGCGCCACCATTATAAGTAAACTCTATTCCAGCTAACTTGGCTGTATTTTTAAGGCCAAAGTGAGAACTAGCTTCCCAGTCGTAAATATTTCCACTAGAGAATATATTGAATGGTGTACCAACCACTAGCTTTCTACCCCTCATCGCGATAGAGTAGCCAAACAAATCGCCCGGATAGCCAGACTGCCAGTAATCGAAGTCTAAGTATTCTACGCCGTGTTCGGCTGTAATTTTAGGTAAACCTCCATATGCTCCAGCGTCTCCATGCAATTCGCCATCATAGACACCACTGAATTTCGCATAGGCATTTCCTGAATCAATAGCTCTACTCATCAGAGCGTTTACTAATGACTTTTTCTCTGATTCTTTGACTGGCGCTTTTGGTCTATCTGTGATTTCTGCTGGGAGCGGGTCTTGTCCAATAAAGAATCCGCTAGGCTGTCTATTGTGAGTTACATCAACGCTTGCGTTTTCACCTTGGAATCTTGACACAGACCCAACGATACCACTAACGGCCCATAGCTTAGCGGGTGTTGATCGCTCTGGTGCAATAATCTTTTGTTGGAACTCAAACTTTCTTTCGCCTTCGTGTAGCTGAAGTAAATCTGGCGTACTTTCGATGTGTTCTCCAGCCATTGCGCCTTGAGGAAGCGACGGAGTGCTAAATGACTGAGCACTATCCGCACCAAGAATATCCATAGATTTAGGATACAAACTCTTAACAAAGTCTTTATTTGTATATAGCTGTCCAGAATCACACATGTTTTGTACCATGCTTGAGTCTGTTAGTACGATTATATTAGATCTTGTTCTACCTTGACTAAACGTTGAGAAAGTTTCTGGCTCTATAGCTGCCACAACTGGGCCATCAGCAACTTTATCTTCCTTTGATTTTATCTCTCTGGCTTTGCTTGGTATAACAACTGTTGTTTCTGGGTGAGTAACCACTGTTTCTTCTTTCCACCCAATGATTACTTCTTTCTCTTCGTTAAATGTAAAGGTCTTAACCTCTTCATTTATGGGCAATAGCGCCCCAGAAACTGATAGCAGCCTTACCGTCTTGGGGGTGTACTTAATTGTGCTTTCACCAGCTCTAATCTTATTGCCGTCTACATAGAGTGTGATAGAGGTGCCATCGTGATCTGCGGGAACTCTAAAGTCTACGAACTCAGACGTAGGTTTTCGCTTACCTGTTCTGCCCAATGTCTTTTGTATCTGTAGGTCTTCCGCTAAAGTAAACGAGGTATCATTGTCGTCAAAGTCAAGAATTGGCAAGCTAGGCTTGAACAACTCGTCTCTAGGGTCTGGTGAGTTAGAGGTCTCGTTCATCAAAAGTTTTATTGAGTGATTTTCAGTGTCGTCCTCAGAAACCCAGTTGTAGAATAACCTGTATCCAGATCCTTTTTCCACTGGTATTGACATTGTGGCGACATTTGGTTTTAATCTCCAGAATGTTTCTGTAGTTCTTTCGGTATCAGCTATCTCTGTCGGATTTGTAATAACTTTAGTAGCTGGACTTTCTACATCAACAACAGTAAACTCACCAAACGTAAAGGATTTTTTACTTTGATTGTCGTAAGTCAAATTAAACTTAGTAACTTTATCAGCGGAGGTACAGCCTTTTATTAGTGCAGAATTTTTGTCAAGTATCTGACCACCCAAAGCCCTGAGAGCATCCGCATTACTATTAGCAAATTTCTGTCTGCCATTCAAATACAACGGCTTCATAGACAAACCAAGTCCATTGGATAATTCTTCCACAGCTAAAGCAGCTTCTTGAGATGTATCAAATGTTACAATTAGAGTTTTGTTTCCATCGCCTAGCCAGTTTTTAATATCTGCTATATTTGTGTCAGCTGGATTGGCCGCTGGATTGGCAACCCAAGCTACATCAAGGTTTGTAGCCAAAGAGCCAGTATAGTTTTCAGTTACATCGTAGCCTTTGGAATCTAAAAATACCTTCATGTGAGATTTGCTATATGCATCCACAAAACCGGTTCTTCCAGTCCATCCTCCAAGCTGAGCAATTCTACTTTTGCTCTGACAGTCTTTTGTCAATATATTATTATAGAATACTATGTTGTCATCTAGTCCTGCATACATGTTCCCCTGTTCTTCAGGCGTGACAGCGGCTATGAATATTACTCTTGATCCATATATATTTTCCTGCGTGACCAAAGGGCTGTCTGGAGATACCTTTATTACTTTTTCTATGACGTCAGTCTTTGTGCCTGCAACGCCCTGCATTATACCATCTCTAGAGTTTAATGGATCAGGATCTTCAAAGTTTTTATACTCTACTCCGTCAAGTCCAGTATAAACGTCTGAACTAAATTCAAAGTGTTTGTTGTTAATGTGGTGTTCACCAAAGCTGTATACTTTTTTCGTTACGTCTTTTTTGGTTATGACTTTCTTGGTTATTGGAATCCTTAGTTTTTCAACAACTTCTGGGAATATAATTGTTTCTTCTGGCGTCCATTCTGCAGCAGACAGTAAAGGTCTAGGTTCTGTATTAGACTTACCAAGACCGTTAGCAACTACCTGCTGAGGTATATCTGGGCAGCAACCTACGCTACCATTTCCAAAGTGATATCCCCAGTTGATGTGCTCAAATACCCGTCTAGGCTTTTCGCATGGAGTGAGGCACTCAATCCTTTTATTTGCTCTTAGGTCTCCATTATGAATCATAGGCAAGAGATCAAATTTATTTACGTCATCCTTGCTTGTATCATATGCTCCATTTTGTCTGATTGCAGGTAAATTGTCCCAATCTGGAATGTGGATTTTGATATCTCCAACACCACTAGCAAACATCTGACCCGTTAGCACATCTGTATTTCTCATATACACTGTAGTTCTTGATTGTATTACATTGGGCTTTGAATCAATTGCACAGTAGTTGACGGCCTCTTCCCTTGTTTGCGCTGCCTGTATTCTCATCTTTGATCCCAGATTATCTAGAATCTTATTTATTACATCGTTGGAATCTTTGTATAGCCCATTTTCTTCATATACGGGGTCATTACCAACTAGTACGAGTGTTCTGTCACCCAGCGACAACCAGTCTTTTATGTTCTGCATTATTTCATCAGAAGCAGCATCTACCTCTGGGGTAATAATAAACGCTAACCCTGCGCTTCTAGGTATTTCTAAATCAGAGAACTGTGTTCTTGTAAATGTTCTATCATCAAACATTTCTTCAAGCGTATTGTATCTACCTGCATCTCTGTCTTCAACATGGTAGTTCATGTCTAAATTACCAAACTTGAAGTACTCTACTACGCCAGAGTGAGGATGATACTTTCTAGAGCCGAACACCCTAACGGCGCCAGCGTAAGTCGATGTTGACCAT
>Ga0098036_1000570_pt1 | contig 15755 bp, 13 predicted proteins | sample 4_EtaG_FD_77064 | JGI IMG/M metagenome (GOLD analysis project Ga0098036, IMG submission 77064) | Marine viral communities from the Subarctic Pacific Ocean - 4_ETSP_OMZ_AT15127 metaG | ecosystem: Environmental > Aquatic > Marine > Oceanic | place: Pacific Ocean | collected 2015-01-07 | reverse complement strand
CAGTGGCACACCATGACCCGCACCGCTCGCTCACCGCGGTTAATGAATCACCGCGCCGAACCCTTTATGGATGTTCACCCAGAGGATGCCCACACTGCCGGTGTAACCGATCAAGGGCTGGCGGTGTTAACCGCCGAGAAAGGCGAATTTCGCGCTCGGGTGCGGGTCTCCAATGCCCAACGCCGTGGTGAGATCTTCGTGCCCATCCACTGGACTGACTGCTTCACCCAGCAGGCCATAAGTAGCGCGCTGATCGACAGCATTACCGATCCGCTCTCTGGGCAGCCAGAGTCGAAGCACGGCGCCGTGGCGCTGGCGCCTCTTGCTACTGATTGGCAGGCCACTCTACTGATCGCCGAAGGGGCAACGGAATCAACACCTTGGTGCACCAGTGCCTACTGGACACGTATTCCCATGCGCGGCTGCCAACGCTGGCAGCTTGCCAATACGCAGTCGGTTAATGACTGGTTGGCGCAACTGAAAACGTGGCTGCCCGGCGACGTATCGGTTATCAGCCAAGACCCTACTAACGGACGTCTGCGCGCCGCCTGCGTGGAAAGCGGTCAATTGCGCTGGTGGCTGATGGTTGGCCCGCCCAAAGAGTTGCCAGGGTTGGCGTGGCTGGAAGCACGTTTTAACGAGGCGGCGCTGAGCGATACCCACCGCCGGCGCCTATTGGCGGGCTGCGACGACGGTGCTGCGGATACCGGGCCGGTGGTGTGTAGTTGCCACCAAGTGGGCCAAACCACCATCGTCAGCGCTATCCGAGAGGGCGACACCAGCGTAGAAGCGTTGGGCGCCAGGCTCGCCTGCGGCACCCAGTGCGGTAGCTGTATTCCCGAATTGAAATCACTTATTGAAGAGGAGCGGCCCAATGCCCGCACTAAGCAACCCCTTGCTACAGAAGTGGTTTAACGCCTTTATGCGGTTATCGCACCGCGCGCTAACGCCGTGGGTTCAGCAGGCTGTAGACATACGTTTGCCACTGCGTGGCGAGTGCCGCGCCGGGCAGGTTTACCTGGTTGGCGCAGGCAGCGGCGATGCGGAGCTGTTAACCCTCAAGGCTGCACGCTTACTGATGCAGGCAGACGCCGTGGTGTATGACCGCTTGGTGGGCGATGACGTTCTGGCGCTGATTCCTAGCGGCAGCGAACGCTACTACGTTGGCAAAGCCCGCGGCCACCACAGTGTACCCCAAACGGAGATCGGCGAGCTGATGGTAAAACTCGCCCGGGAAGGTAAATCGGTGGTGCGTCTGAAGGGCGGTGATCCAGCGGTATTCGCGCGGATGGGCGAAGAGCTGGATGCCCTGGCTGCCGCAGAGACCCCCGCTGCCATTGTGCCAGGGATTACCGCGGCCTCTGCTGCCGCTGCCTGCATGGGCATTCCGCTCACTGATCGCGGTCATGCGCAGCAACTGCGCTTTGTGACTGCCCAGCTATGCCGCGAAGACGGTACGCCGGATTGGGCATCGCTGGCGCGCAAGGATGAAACCCTGGTGTTTTATATGGGGCTTTCAAAAGTGAGTGCAATTTGCCACGGCCTGCGCCAGGCAGGCCTTCCGGATGAGTGGCCGGTCATGCTGGTGGCTAACGCCAGCCAGAGTGATCAGCAGTCGTTGGTGGGCTCGCTGGCTGATATGCCCGAGAGGCTCGCCGCCACACCCTTACCGTCACCCTGCTTGATTGTGGTGGGCAGCGTCGTGCAAAGAGTCGCCACGACGCCCGCTGCCCTAGCCACCAATTTTTGCTCTGTACAGCAAACCACGCCTTAACGGCAGGGTTTGCGGTGCTTGTTTTATTCTTCTGACCCTTCTATTCCTTAAAACTCACAACAAAGGAAACGCTCTCGATGTCCTACTTATTGCCTGCCGAATTTGCCACCAAGATGGTCGATGCTGGCGAAGCCAAGCTGCACATGTCTACCCGTGATGCGCTGATTCGCGCTTTTATGGCGGGGGCTATTTTGGCCATCGCGGCGGTGTTTGCGGTGACCGTAGCGGTGCAAACCGGCTACCCGATTATCGGCGCCATCCTGTTTCCGGTGGGCTTCTCGATACTCTATCTAATGGGCTTTGATCTGTTGACCGGGGTGTTTGTGTTAACGCCGCTGGCGTGGCTGGATAAACGACCTGGGGTGACGATTAATCGTATTCTCAAGCACTGGGGTATTGTGTTTATCGGTAATTTTGGTGGGGCATTAACGGTCGCCTTTCTCATGGCGATTGTGTTCACCTACGGCTTTAGCACCGCACCCAGCGAAGTGGGGCGGGTCATTGGTGAAGTGGGCGAAGGGCGCACGGTTGGTTATAAAGAGTATGGTGTTGGCGGCATGGCGACGATTTTTATTCGCGGCATATTGTGCAACTGGATGGTCTCGCTGGGGGTTGTGGGTGCGATGATCTCAACCACGGTGAGCGGTAAGGTCATTGCTATGTGGATGCCGATTATGCTGTTCTTCGGTATGGGCTTTGAGCACTCGGTGGTCAACATGTTCCTGTTCCCATCTGGGTTGATGATGGGCGGTAACTTCTCGATTATGGATTACCTGATCTGGAACGAAATTCCGGTAGTGCTGGGTAACTTGATCGGTGGCTTGGCATTAACGGGGCTCACGCTCTACACCACTCACGTGCGTACCGCGCCCCAGAAAGCCCTATGATTAACTACGGTGAGCGAGCCTTGTGCATTAAACGGTCTGAACAACCCTATGCGGGGGCGCTGTAGACCCATCCTTGGGCGCTACTTTCGCCATCCATGGCGAAAGACCCCCGCTACGGGTTGGTTCAGACCTCGATAAAGTTGCAATAGAGTTTGTCATTAACCAAGCCTTCGCTCCGGCGGAGGCTTTTTTTAGGGGAAGCATAATGGCAGCGCTGACCATTTCGCTCGGCCAGCACTCTGATAAAGGGCGCAAGCCAAGCAATCAGGATTTTTACGGCGCTTATCTACCCAGCGATCCCCTGCGTGCCACCAAAGGCATTGCGGTTGCGTTAGCGGATGGGATCAGCAGCAGCGAAGTGAGCCGGGAAGCGAGTGAAGCGGCGGTGGGTGGGTTTTTAACAGACTACTACGCCACCCCGGCTACCTGGGCGGTTAAAACCTCCGCCCAGCGGGTACTGCAGGCCACCAATGCATGGCTTTACGCCCAAACCCGGCAGAGCCAGTATCGCTATAACCTGGATCGTGGCTATGTGTGCACCCTGAGCGCGATGGTGATTAAATCCACCACTGCGCACCTGTTTCACGTTGGCGATAGCCGTATCTATCAGCTCGCCGGCAATACGCTGGAGCCATTGACCGAGGATCATCGCTTTTGGGCATCCCGGGAAGTTAGTCATTTAAGCCGTGCCATGGGGGCCAGCCAACACCTGGAGTTGGATTATTCCTCGGTATCGCTGAGTGTGGGCGATGTGTTTGTACTCACTACCGACGGTGTTTATGAGTGGCTAACCGGCGCTGAAATGGCCGCATTGATTCACGCCCATTGGGGCGATCTCGATGCGGCGGCTGAGGCGCTAATCGCGGCTGCCATCGATCATGGCAGCGATGACAACCTCACCGTGCAAATTGTGCGCATTGATTCGCTGCCTGAGCGCCACGCTAATGAACTCTACGCGGCGCTGAGCACACTGCCGTCACCGTCTGAATTGCGCGCAGGAAGCGAGCTGGACGGCTACCGCATTGTGCGTCAACTGCATGCCAGCAGTCGCAGCCATGTCTACCTGGCGGAAGAGGTAGCGAGTGGCGAGAAGGTGGCACTAAAAACCCTCTCAACCGAGCTAAGCCAAGACTCGGCGAGTATCGAGCGGTTTGTGCGCGAAGAGTGGATTGCCCGACGCATCGATAATCAGCACGTGCTTAAAGCCCCCGCCCAAGAGCGCCCTCGCCGCTACCTTTACACCGTGCTGGCGTATATCGAAGGGCAAACCCTGACCCAGTGGATGCGCGACCACCCCAACGCCGAATTAGCCAGCGTACGCCCCATCGTCGAGCAGATTGCCAAGGGGCTACGCGCCTTTCATCGCCTGGAAATGCTGCATCAAGATTTACGCCCCGATAACGTCATGATCGATAGCCACGGCACGGTGAAGCTGATCGATTTTGGTGCTGCCAAGGTGGCGGGTCTTGCCGAAGAGGTCGGGTCGGCTAGCGACGATATTCTAGGCACTGCCCAGTACACCGCGCCGGAGTATTTTCTGGGTGAAGGAGGCACGCCCCGTTCGGATCAGTACTCACTGGCAGTGATTACCTATCAGATGCTAACCGGCACGCTGCCCTATGGCACCGAGGTGGCCAAAACTCGCACTCGGGCAGCGCAGCATAAGCTTGCCTACCAATCGGCGCTTAGCGAGAACCGTGAACTGCCCGCCTGGGTGGATGAGGTGCTCAAAAAGGCATTACATCCCACTCCCCACAAACGCTTTCCGGCGCTTTCGGAGTTTATCTTCGAGCTACGCTCGCCAAGCCCAGACATGCTGAAGCGCGCCCAGTTACCGCTGCTGGAACGTGATCCGGTGCTGTTCTGGAAGGGCGTATCGCTGATCTTGGTGGTAGTAGTTATCCTCCTGCTAGTGCGTTGATAAGCACCGAGGCTGATCAAGAGATAACAAACAAGGGGGTTGAAGTGGGGCAGTGACCACCCCATGTTAGTTAACACGCTATCAATAGAAAAGGACGTTAATGATGCAGACGGTGATACCCAACCCTGGTTTTGGTACTTTTCGCCTGGAAGGCGATACGCTCAAGCAGAGTATCCACGCAGCGCTTGAGGCCGGGTATCGGCACATCGACACAGCACAGTTTTATGGCAATGAAAAAGGGGTAGGGGAGGCGATTCGCGACAGCAGCGTGCCACACAGCGATATTTTCCTAACCACCAAGGTGTGGTTCGATAATCTTGAGCCCACAACGCTTAAAGCCAGCGTGGACGAAAGCCTGCAGAAATTAGGCACCGATTATGTTGACCTGCTGCTGATCCACTGGCCGTCCCCAGAGGATGAAGTGCCGATGGTCGATTACCTGACGGCGCTTAAAGAGGTCAAAGCCGAGGGTAAGGCGCGCAATATCGGCATTTCCAACTTTACCATCGCACAGGTGGACGAAGCGGTTAGCATTCTGGGTAAAGGTGAAATTCTCACCAATCAGATCGAGGTTCATCCTTTCTTACAGAACCGTAAACTGGTCGATCACTGCGAGCAGCATGGCATTCAAATTACTGCCTTTATGCCCCTGGCCGTGGGTAAAGTCATGGATGACCCAACCCTTAAGCAGATCGCCGACGCGCATAACGCCACGCCTGCGCAAATTGCCCTTGCTTGGGTAAAACAGCGCAATATGATTACGATTCCTTCATCGACCAAGGCGCGAAATATTCAAAGCAACATTGCCGCCTTTGACTTAGTCTTGAGCGACAGCGAGATGACGGAAATCGCCAAGTTGGATCGTAAAGAGCGTATCGCCAACCCTGAAATAGCGCCGCTCTGGGATGAGTAAGAGGAATGAATAACCAGGGCTTGAAACGCTAAACGATGAACTTCAATTAATAGTATGTGTCGTAGTAGGTGCCTGCCCAGGCAGGCATCTTTAAAAGAATGGAGAAAACGATGAAACAGCGCAAGATAAAAGACAACGCGTTAAAAGCGCAGCTGCGAACGCCGATGTTTAAAATGCAGCAGCAAGCCCCGAAAAAAGGTAAAGGCAGCTACTCTCGGAAAGGACGCAACTCTTTGGGAGGGCATCGCCAAGCCGCCTAACCCGGCGTTTTGGCGATGCCTTCCCCAGGCATCTCTGCACAGTATTCCCCATGCTGTGCAATATCCCATCAGCTTGGCCGATCCAATGGATCGGCTTTTTTATTGCGCGCCAGGCGTGGCACGCCACTGAAAACGCCCCGGCCACTTCCTGTGACCGGGGCGTTGGCTATGCCAACCTACTCCCACAGTGTGGACATTTTTCGTAGGCATCGCGGGTTTCAGCCTGATGGCGTTGGTTGCGCTGACTTGGTTCCTCTACACCATGAATGGATACCAGCTGGCCCTGCTCCCAGCGTAAACCGATATCTTTTAACAGGTGCGGGTCATGAAAGCGCGGGTCTTCGTAAAAGCGCCGCTGGGTACGATAGTGGGTGAAAGCGCTGAGTAGTTTGCGGGTAATGGTTGCGATTGCCATGGGGTCGGTCTCCTGGGTTAGGAGGCCGGGCAACATCGCGATCAGGGAGTCTCAAAGGTAACGATAAAACAACATGGCCGCGACACTTGCCGCGGCCAATTTCCTCTTTACATCTCTGGCGCGCGACAATAATAAGCTGATACCGCATTATTAATAATGCGATGCAGCTTATTCATTCGTGTCGCGGGGATTTGCCAGCGCATGAGAAGGTCTCTGAAAAAGTTTCGTTAATAAAAAAGAACTGCCCCTTAAAGGGGAGCTCTTATGTTTTAACCGATGCTTATATGAGCGTCAATCTATTTAGCGACTTGTTCAAGGTGGGGGGGCTGGCAAGTTTCCATGCGATACCCCGATTGGTAAACGCTACGTAGACGCAGGCCATGCCGACCATCCAGTTCCAGCTTGCGGCGTAGGCGGCTTACGTGGGTGTCAACGGTACGCGTCGAAATATCCCCTTTAATGCCCCACACCAGCTCTAGTAAGTGCGCACGGGTAATTAGCTCACCCATTTTAGAGAAAAACAGCGTGGCTAACCGGTATTCACGTTCGGTTAGATCAATGGCGTCGCCCGCCACGCTGATGTAGTGCTCATCGGTATGCAGGGTAAATATCTCGGGACAGGCCGGTGCAGGGCGCGATGTGGCATAGCCAGAGCGTCTACCTAACGCACTCACTCTGGCAATCAGCTCACTGGGGCGAAGGGGCTTGGCGAGAAAATCATCGGCGCCTCGCTCCAGGGCTTTAACAACATCGTCTTCGCCCTGGCTGGCGGTAATAAACAGGATTGGCCCATGCCAGCTGTCGTGCTGGCGAAGATGAGCAACCACATCCATGCCGTCGCTGTCGGGCAGGCGCCAATCGATAATGAGCAGGTCAAAGGTGTGCTGCTGCGTCGCCCGGCGAAGCTCGCTAGAGCGACTAAACAGCGAGACTTGGTGTTCTGCCGTTAGTAGGCACTGCTCAATAAAGGCCTGTTGGTCGAGGTCATCTTCAAGTACGCCAATATGCATGGTGGTTTCCCGTATTATCGTCTTATAAATGTTACACCCGTAGAAGCGGCAAACTCATACGTTAAGTTTAGTGGATGATGATGCGTTGACACAAAGGTTCACAGTTTATCCGCAGACTGCCGATATATACTCATTGCACTATTAATCGCTAATACCGAGGTGCAGCTCAATGCGTCGTTCTTTGGTTCTTAAATTCAGGGAGGGCATCGTCGCGTTGTGTATAGCCTTGCTGTCATCCCAGGCTATTGCCTTGGAAGTACCTGAAGGCCCAGTGATATTGGTAGTGAGTGGAAAGGTGGGGCAGACTAATGTGGGTAACGAAGCCCATTTTGATAAAGCGATGTTAGAAAGCTTAAGGCAGCACGAAACGATTACCCGTACACCCTGGCACGACGGTGTGATGCGCTTCTCTGGCCCCTTGGTGCGAACTATTCTGGAAGCCGTTGATGCTGAGGGGGAGGATATTCGTGTAGTAGCGTTGAATGAGTACGCCGCGACAGTGCCTATCAGCGATTTTGAGAATTACGATGTCATTCTGGCTATGCAGGCAAACGGCAAAGCGCTGCGAATTCGCGATCAGGGGCCGCTATTTGTCATTTATCCCTTTGATCAGCACCCCGAGCTGCTAGATGAAGAGATATTTTCGCGCTCTGTGTGGCAGGTGGCGCGCATCGACGTTGAATAAAATAATCGGACAATTGCCATGCTGGCCTTATTGAAGTTCTATTTTTCCCGCAGCACCAGGGTCGCTACATTCTCAGCGATCCTTTTTTTTCTTTCAGCGCTAACTACCGGTGGGATTATTTATAATCGTCAGCATGCGTTGGAGAATCGCCTGCTCGAAAACTTATTATGGGCCGGGTATCAGTTTGATCGAGAGGTGCGCGAATTGCGCCTCTCGCTATTCGAAACGAGTGCAGGGAACGCTACGGTTGATGATGTGTTGCTGCGTTTTGAGATTCTCTTTAGCCGACAATCACTTTTTTTTCAAGGTGAAATAGGAAGAATGGTGGCGAAACTTGAGGATATTGAAGCGATCATTCAGCAAACTCACATCCGCATTTTAGAGATGGAAACCCTACTCGAAACAGTATGGGACAACCCTACCCAGTTAAATAGCGAGTTAACGGCCACCCTGCTGCAGCAAACGGCTGAGCTACAGCAACTCACCGGTAACATTCTGATCGAAACCAACGCCCATGTTTCACATCTACATAGTGAAGAACACCGCGCATTGACGCGTCTCTACGGATTGGTGCTGTTGCTTATTGTCCTGTTAATGTTTTCAGGTGGCATGCTGGTTCGCGCGCTGATTCTGGAAAGCCGTTCAAGTGATCACAAGGCACAAGCATTAGAAGCCAAGGGTAAAGAGCTGAACGAGGCCGCCAAGCAAGCAGAGAAAGCGAGCCTGGCAAAATCTGAGTTCATGGCGGTGATGAGCCATGAAATTAGAACCCCGTTAAATGGCGTCGTAGGTATGGCGGATTTGTTAAGCGAGGAGGTTAAAACAACAAGTGCGAAGACTTATCTAGCGGCACTTAAGCGCAGTGCAGAGAGCCTACGCGCGGTGATCAACGATATTCTCGACTACACCAAAATTGAGTCGGGACGCCTCGACCTGGATATCCAGCCGTTTGATCTTCACCAATGCATCGACCAGCTCTGTGAAAGCTACACTCTTCGCGAACCGAAGGCCAAGGTCACCTTTAGTTACGCTATCGACCCGGCACTGCCCCGCTATGTGTTGGGAGACATCGCGCGGCTACGCCAAGTCATGATGAACTTAATCAATAATGCCTTGAAGTTCACTGAAGAGGGGTTCGTTAAGTGCCAGGTAAAACCTCTTGGAGACGATAATATTTTAGTGGAGGTGCACGATACTGGCTGTGGTATCACGGAAGCGGATCAAACGCAGCTGTTCTCGGCGTTCTCGCAAGTGGATACCTCAATGGCGCGTCGTCACGAAGGCACAGGGCTTGGGCTCGCAATTTGTAAGCGCTTGGTCGATGCCATGCAGGGCGAGATAGGTGTTAACAGCCAGCAGGGGCTCGGCAGTCGATTCTGGTTCACGGTCAGCCTGCCGGAAACCGAACCTTTGGCCATTTATCAAAGCGGTGAACACCCGCCAGCAATGACCTCTCATCACCATATCTTGGTGGTAGAAGATAATCCGCTAAATCAAACGGTGGCACGCGTCATGCTTGAGCGCCTTGGCCAGCAGGTATCGGTTGCAGAGAACGGCCAGGAGGCACTCGATCAGTTGAAAGCTGACCATGGTCGATTTGATTTGGTGTTAATGGATATGCAGATGCCCAAGCTGGATGGCACGGAAACCACTCAACGCTGGCGCGATTATGAAGCTGTGCATCAACTGCCTAAGCTGCCCATAGTGGCGATGACCGCCAATGTGATGCCTGAGCATCGTGAGCGCTGCATGCAAAGCGGTATGGACGATATGATCCATAAGCCTTTTACCCGCGATGAGTTGCATCAGGTGATCTGTCGCTATCTCTCAAACGACGAAAGCGTTGGCTCTGTCAGCATTCACGCTGCTGCTCCTGCTAAAAAACCTGAATCGCTGGGCGGATAGCGCTGGGGCAGTTCAAGTGCTGGATAAGCGTCTTTGCGAAGAGCTGCAAAGTACCTTTGAACCCAAGGCACTGGATGCGCTGCTGAGCACGTTTTTAACACGGCTTGGTGAACGTATCGCCCGCTTGAATGCCTACTGGCAGTCAGAGGATCGACAAGCCTTGTGCCAAGAAGCCCATTCACTAAAGGGCGCCGCTTCCTCTCTAGGCTGTGCTGCGATTGCTGAGCAAGCAAGCCAATTGGAGCAAGCAGCGCTAGAAGCCCCATTAAGCGAATTGATGATCTATCTGGAGCGTTTAGTTGCTCTTGAGGCCACTACTAAGCTGGCTTTGGAGCAAGAAAGCATGCTCGTTTGATGTGGACGGTGAGTACTCGCGTAACCAGGTGTTGAAAGCGTCGGCGGTTAACGGGTGTGCAATACAGTAGCCTTGTCCAACAGTGCACCCGGCTTCAACAAGCCGAGTGAGCTGTGCCGACGTTTCGATACCTTCGGCGACAACAGTCAGTCCCAGGCGTTTGCCTAAGTCGACAATCGACTCTGTTATCACCAGTGCTTCTTTGTCCTGATCGATCAGTGAGACAAAGCTACGGTCAATTTTGAGCTCGCTGAAAGGCAACCGATAGAGCTGTGTCAGCGAAGAGTGGCCGGTACCAAAATCATCTAACGCCAGTTTGCAGCCCCGTTGTCGCAAAGCTTTGAGCACGTAGCAAGCGTAGCCCAAGCACTCAACCCCCGCTGTTTCGGTGAGTTCCAGGGTGATCTTGCTAAGCACAGCATGATGCGCTTGGGTGAGTTGATCAAACGCGTCGAGTACGCCTTCTGCCTGAATAAAGGCCGCCGGTATATTTATCGAGACGTTTAAGTCCCACTCTTGTGACAGCCATTGGGCTTGCTGCTTCATGGCAAGCTCAATAACGTACCAAGTGAGTGGAAGCATCAGGTCGTTTTGCTCTGCTAGAGGTATAAAACTGTCGGGGTATAGCACGCCGCGTTGAGGGTCTTGCCAGCGTACCAGCGCTTCAACGCCAATAACCTGCCCTTGTTGAGTGCCTTGTTGCAGGCTTATTTGGGGTTGAAAAGCTAGAAAAAGCTGTTGTTCACGAATGGCCTTCGCCAATTCATCGCCTGTAGGCGCTTTGGGCGCTTTTTTTAAGGGCCCCAGAAATGTCGTTAGGCCGGTGAGCAGCTTGGATTTAGATAGGAAACCTAACATTTGCAAGCCTTTTGTTTCACCTGCTGCAAGCGCATGCGCGGCAGTTTCTTCCGTACAACTGCTAATTAATAAAATTGAAGCGTTTAAGCGTAAATCATACAGATATTCCAGAATATCAAGGCTCGTAAATTCACCTAGCCCGAGATCAAGCAAGATCAGCTCGACATTGAGTAGGTCGGGTTGGCGCACCAGCTCGCCAAAACTGCTCGCCGTCACCACCTGATAACCGTGCTGGCGTAATAGCATTCTGCCCAAGAGTTGAACGTTACAGTCATCATCAATAATTAAAGCATTAGACAGCATAGTGGTTCCTTAGATGACCCCATACTCTTAGCTATGTGTTTTCGGGTGGCGCGGTAGTTCGAAAGGAAAATGCTTAAAACTAATTGGTTAAATTCCTTGGGCCTATGAAAGCCCAAGGAAGGTAAAGGTACTGGCTGCTTAGAACGATTCCCACTCGGGTTGAGGGGAGCTCCCCAAATGTCGTTGAGCTATAGGCGTAGTCGCAGGTCTGTGTGCTGTCGAGGTGAGCGCTGCTTTGCCAAGAGCTGGTTGCGCGTTAGCATTGCTGAGCTTGAAGCCTCCCACTAGCACGCCCAGTCGGTCGGCTTGTTCTCTTAGTTCCGCCGCCGCAGCGCTGGACTCTTCTACCATGGAGGCATTGTGCTGGGTCATGCTATCCAGCTCGTTGACTGCGTCATTTACTTGACCGATACCTACACTCTGTTCTTTAGCACCAGCACTGATCTCAGCAATCACGTCCGCCACACGCTCGATGCTTTTTACCATCTCCTGCATGGTGACGCCGGTTTGTTTCACTTGGTCAACGCCCACCTTTGTGCGGTTTAACGACGTATTGATCAGAGTGGCAATGTTTTTGGATGCATCACTTGAGCGGCTGGCCAATATACGTACCTCTTGGGCAACTACCGCAAAGCCACGGCCATGCTCGCCTGCGCGGGCGGCCTCTACAGACGCATTCAGCGCCAGGATATTGGTTTGAAAAGCGATGCTATCAATAAGGTTGACGATGCTGCTGATTTCAGAGGAAGAGTCGTTAATCGTATCCATTGTCTGCTCAACACTGTGCATGGAGTGCAAACCCTGTTGAGCGAGATCCCGGGTTGAAAGCGCCAACTGGTCAGCCTGCTGGGCAGAATCAGAGGCGTTGTTGACCACTGCTGCGATTTGCTCCATCGAAGCAGAGGTTTGCTGTAAATTCGCAGCAGCTTGCTCAGTACGTGCCGCAAGCTCCTGACTGCCTTTGGCAATTTCAGTAGATGCATGCTGCAGGCTAACGGTACTGCTGCTAACTGACTGAAGCGTATCGTCAATGCGTTTAATAAAGGCATTGAACTGTTGTGCCAATTCACCAATTTCATCACGGCGTTGACTCTCAATCCGCGCGGTTAAATCGCCATCGCCTTCGGTAATCTCTTTAATACGTCCACTAATTTGACGGATAGCCCGAGACATCATTAGCGGCCCCAGTAGCGCAATAAGCGTTGCAGCAATAAAGATGATTAAAGCAACAATAATAGTGGATGTTTGCTGCACTTGGATTCTATCAACCACCGCTGCTTCTGCTTGATAAGTGGCTGTCTCAATATTTATTCCCGATACATCATATATATCACGCAGTGCATTAAAGTCGTCTAATGATGAACCGGATAGCATCGTTAATGCTGCTGCGGTATTGCCGCTTTGGTGCAGCTCAAAAACACGTGTTGCCTCTTGTTTCCAATCGCTATACAGCGTTTCAAAGTTAGCTAGTTGCTTGGTTAGCTCTGGGTAGTTCTGCATTAGTTCGGCGTAGAGCTCCATGCGGTCATAAGCCTGCTGAGCATTCTCTTCAAACTCGGCGATTAACGCTGTTGCTCGCTCGGAGCTGGGGTCAGATAACAGATACTCAATCTCAGCAACGCGTGCTTGATAAAGGTCTCGGTCGCCGTTGAGTGTGGCTGAAGTCGCCGGAATATAGTTGGTGATAAACGTATCTAAACGGCTTTTTACCATATTAACCAGCAGTGCATCGGCTACCACAATAACCAGTAGTGCTAACGCAACGCTGATAAAGGCAAGAGCATACTTAACTCTTATCTGATGAAGACGGTTCATATGTGCCACTCCTGTAGTGTCAAACCATGAGAGCACATTACCTTTAAAGCGTTAGAACGGTCGACAGATTTGTAACGCTTGTGACGTTTGTTCACGTTCGAGGTTTTAATTAGCGTGGTAAGAGTTTAAACATAATTATAATGAGAATTATTAATATTTTAGTGGCTATTTATAACCCGCTGCCTGGAGTTGAAATAGTTTCGCATAGCGGCCTGCAGTGGCCAGGAGTTCTTCATGGGTGCCGCGTTCAACGATATGCCCTTGATCAATAACCAGAATGAGATCAGCGCTGCGTACTGTGGAAAAACGGTGAGAGATCAATATCGCCATTTTATCGCGGCTGTGCTCGCGAAAGCGGGCGAATATTTCGGCTTCTGCGGCAGCATCCATGGCAGCGGTAGGTTCATCCAGTACCAAAATGTCCGCGTTTTCGCGCATATACGCTCGGGAGAGGGCAATTTTCTGCCACTGGCCACCAGAGAGCTCTTGGCCATTTTAAACCAGCGGCCAAGCTGGGTTTTGTAGCCGTTGGCCATGCGGGTAATAAACTCATCCGCCATACCGTGACGAGCGGCGTTCTGCCACCTTTCTTGGTCGTTAAAGGCATGCGTATCGCCGACACCAAGGTTTTCGCCCACCTGCAACTGATAGCGCACGAAATCCTGAAAAATCACCCCGGTGCGTTCACGTAGTGCTTGGGTACTCCAATCCCGCAGGTCGCTACCATCTAACAGAATTCGGCCTTGGGTTGGGTGGTAGAGCCGCGTGAGCAGCTTGATAAGGGTCGTCTTACCCGAGCCGTTTTCGCCTACCAAAGCCAGGCTCTGCCCAGGGCAGAGGTGCAGTGAGATATCGTGAAGAACCGGATCTTGGAGAACAGAGTCGCCGCCAGGGTAGGAGAAGCTAACGTGCTCAAAGCGCAGCCCGTCGCCGGGCAGTGCACCTTGGGTTAGTGTACCGTTCTCGCCTTCTACCGGCTGCTCAAGATACTCATAAAGATTGGAGAGATAGAGGTTATCTTCATACATGCCACTGATGGCGGTGAGGCTTGCGGAGAGCGCGGCCTGCCCCTGCTTGAAGACCATCAGGTACATGGTCATCTGGCCCAGGGTAAGCGCCCCGGCAATCGTTTCAATCACCACCCAGGCGTAGGCGGCGTAAAAGGTTAAGGTGCCAAGCAGGCCGAGCAGAAACCCCCAGCTTTCACGACGCAAAGTTAGGCGGCGATCCTCAGCAAACAATTTGGTAAAAATGTCGCGATAGCGCTTGAGAAACAGCCCTTCAAGGCCAAACAGTTTGACCTCTTTAATGCTGTCTTCCCTTGCAAGCACCGTCTCTAAATAGATCTGCATACGGGTTTGCGGCGAGCGCCAGCGAAACAGCCTGAAAGCATCGCCCGAGAATTTGGCCTCTGAGATAAATACCGGTAGGGCGCCTGCCACCAAAATCAGCAGCGCCCAAGGGGAGAACTGCACCAGTAGCACGCCGAAGCTACCCAGCGAGATAGCGTTTTGCAGCAGCCCAAAGGTTTTATTCACCAGTGCAAGCGGGCGCGTAGATGCTTCACGGCGCGCTCGCGTGAGCTGGTCGTAAAGCTCTGAATCTTCAAACTGGCTAAGTGACAGTTGTCCCGCTTTCTCCAGAATCATCACATTGACCTTCTGCCCCAGCAGCGCACGCAGCAGTGACTGTTGGGCTGAGAGGCCGCGCTGGGCCAGGGCAATGAGCGCAATAATCACGGCTTCGATCCCCACCAGCGTTAGCACCGGTGTGATGGACGCTAGTAGATTGGGATCAGTGGCTGCTTGATGGGCCTCCATGGCACTTACCACCCCATCCACAATCAATTGACCCACCCAGGCCGCCACGGCAGGCAGAACCCCTGCGACCAGCGTGCACAGCGCCAGCCCAAGCATCATCCAGCGAGAGGTTTCCCAGACTAAGCCAAGTGCACGTCGGCTATAGCGAAATACGCCAAAAAAGCCGCTTAGTGGTGAGGAAGTCGATTCAGAAGGTGGTGGAGACATAGTTAGGCTGGCAAAAAGTACCGACGAAAAAAAGAGTGCCATGATGCGGTGGTTGAGCGTGGATAGCCAGCTCAGCCGCCGGTTGCCTTCAACGGCAACACGGCGGAGACCCAGTTTAGTGGTGAGATATTACCAGGGGAGCACAGCCCCATCGGTGCGTGGCTCGGTGCCTCCTTGGAGTACGCCGGTGTCAGGATCGCGCAGAATGATTTGGCCACGGCCAAAGCTGATTGAATCGGCGACTTTAACGATGTCGTGGCCGCGGCGTGCCAGGGCAAGCGCTAAGTGATTGGGGAAGTCGGCTTCAACTTCGATGGTTTTGCCTTTGGTCCATTTCCAACGCGGCATATCGAGCGCCGCCTGAGGATTCAGTTGATCCTCAAGCATCGCCGTTACCACCTGCACATGGCCCTGGGGCTGCATATAGCCACCCATCACACCGAACGGCCCAACGGCTTGGTTATCTTTGGTGATAAAGCCTGGGATGATGGTGTGGTAGGTGCGCTTGCCAGGGGCTAGTGCGTTGGGGTGCTGCGGGTCGAGGGAGAACGACCAGCCACGGTTTTGCAGGCTAATGCCGGTGCCCGGTACCACCATGCCAGAACCAAAGCCTTTGAAGTTGCTTTG
>Ga0098036_1000565_pt1 | contig 15806 bp, 5 predicted proteins | sample 4_EtaG_FD_77064 | JGI IMG/M metagenome (GOLD analysis project Ga0098036, IMG submission 77064) | Marine viral communities from the Subarctic Pacific Ocean - 4_ETSP_OMZ_AT15127 metaG | ecosystem: Environmental > Aquatic > Marine > Oceanic | place: Pacific Ocean | collected 2015-01-07 | reverse complement strand
TTTTTTTCACCGTTTACATAAACCATTACAGTATTCTTTGCCGCAGAGTTACCCTCATCAGAAATAGTGTAATGCTTTGGGTTTGGGTTGTTTAGTAGTAATTCATACAGACCTTTTAAAGCTACATTCTTTTGTCCAGCTACATGTATTTGTGTATTTTGATCTACAGTTTTAGCTAAAATGCTACCTGTTTCATCACTACGACCAGAAGCTTTTCTTAAATTGTCTGGTACACCGCTTTGACCAGATCTAGATGGGAAGATTGCCTCTACAATATTGTTGTCAATAAGTTGAATGCTACCATCCATAGACTTCATGCCGTCGCCAGTTAAAGTCACATAGTTTTCAGCAGTAGTCTGTAGCTTGTCGTACATAGCTTGATCTATAAAGCCATACCTTAGAGCAGCGTCTCTAGTGTTTTGCTGAATCGCTCTATGCTCCTCTCTAACTTTCTCAAAAGCTAACTTTAAATCTTCAGGTAAAGAGTTTAAGAAGTTAGCAGCTTCTTCATCAGCCATACCACTACCCCTTCTCTCAGCAATCTTTTCCTCTAAAAATTTAATTCGATTGTTATCTGCAGCAGTCTTATCTTCTTTACCTTTTAATTTGTTTAGTTCTGCTTGATTGTCAGCTAAAACTTTTTGATTCCTTTCTGGAGCAAACTTAGCAACCGTCCATCTATCATACAGACCTATAATACTTTTATCATACACCTCTGGTAATGCTTCATATAAAGAAGCATCTGTTGTTTTCTGTAGCTGTCTTAACTGATCTGTCAACCCTCCTTTTTGTGTACGCAGATTGATCATTTGTTCAACCTCGTATGCTGCTCTTGATGTAGCCAACTTTTGCAGCACTTCAAAGTCTTGATTTATAGGCACTCTTGCTCCAGTTTCATCTGTATCCAAGGCCTCCATGATACTTCTTTGTAACATATTTGGATCTGCATACTTATCAAAAAATTCATACTGCCACCACTTAGCTAAACCTGGAGTAAATGAAAGCTGCCCAACATCTGAAGGTGTCGTAATTGGTGGTGTTGGTTCACCCCCACCAAAAACAGAACTTACAGAAGGATCTGCATCAGGTGTAGTTTCCAATTCATACAATTTTTCTATGTTGAGTCTCTTCTGCTGTATAGTTTCTAGTTCATTTCTTAAGCCTTTAGCTAACTCTGAATTTGGATCATCCATTTTCATTAATTGCCTCTGTATAGAATTGTACTCTCTATGAAGATCTACTACGTTGTCATAGTCTTCTGGATTCATGCGTAAATAAAAATTTTCATCCGCAGCAACAGTGCTTAACCTTTGCTCCTCCAATCTAACCAACTGCTGTTCAGCATAAATTTTATCGTTTCTACTGTATTTACCCTCTGGATCACGTAAGATTTCTAAAAACTTAGTTCTCTGTTGGTGTATTTTTACATTACCTCCACTTCTTCCAACCTGATCTCTAGCTAAGGCATTTGCTACCTGAGCTTTTGTTTGGTGAAAGTTTATTAATGAACCAGTTCCCACTGTGCCGATTGTTATAGGCACAGTTCCTAAAGCCACATCATATCCAACTTCAAATATTTCATCAGCACTGGCATCTGGATTTAAACTCATGTACTGTACCATAGCTGCTGTAGAAGAAGTTACACTATTAACAGGTACAGAATACCCCATGTTAGCAAGGTGTGCATTCCACCATCCATTCATATTTGGACCTACATTTCCAGCAGTACCAGCCCCTTTTAAAGCCTTTAGGAAGAACAATGAAGTAGCACCCGTAGATACAAAATCGGTACTAAATACAGTGCTTAAATGACCAAATCTTGCTGTATCATCAAAGCCTTCTTCATAATTACCCATCAACTCTGGATCACCGCCAGTAGCCTCCATCATTTCGTAATACCCTATAGTTACACCATCTTTAGTGTATGTCTTAAACATCGGATGGTTACGAGTCCTTGCAGCTTCTACAGCTGTGCTCAATGTTGCACCTTCTAAACCTATTAGACCTGTAGTTACCCACCAGGGAGCAGCTGCACCTCCAGTAAGAGTTGTTGTCACCGCAGCCGTTGGTATTAACACTGCCATCGTTGGTGTAGCTTCAGCTACAAAACCACCCATCTGCATTAATCCATTCTTAAATTGACCGTCTGCAAAACTCCCAGTCATGCTTTCTGTAAACTGAAGAGTGTTTGCACGTAGTTCTTCAGCCATCTCCCTCATTTCAACTACAGTTTTTTCATCCCCACCAAACATATTGTAAATGCCATTTACTAAATCAATACTTGCCGCTTCAAACTTGTCTACTAAATAGCCAGAAAATTTAGGCCTATATCCTGGACCTCCTGCACCTATATACCCGCTAGGTTCAAAACCATCAAATTGCAAAAACGGTGTGTTACCAACCTGTCCTTCACCACTAAGATCTAACATAGATCCATAATTCTCTAACATAAACTGCTCCATATGTAACAAAGCTTCGTTGCTTTGACGGACGTTAGCAGGCATAGCATCTTTTAAACTTGTTACAACATTCTCGTTTATTTGGTCATTTAAAAGCTTTTTTACAGCAGCTGTTTTATCTGCCATAATAGCCTCTTCACTACGTTCAGAAGCATAAGCTCCATAAGGACTTATAGCTGGCGTTCCATATTTAGAAACATGTATGTTGTTTGCAGATAAATAATCTTCATTCTTTGCAAGCTCTGCAGCTATGCCGTCTACACTTCCACCAACAGAATTCCACCACCAGTCTGAACTCCCAGCAAATTCTGTAAACATACTTGCTATCTCTGGGGTTATATAATTCTCATCTAAAGACTCCATGGCTCTTATAAAACCAGTCTTCTGAAAACCATCGTAGTGTATAGGATCTATTTCTAAAGCAACTCTATTTGCATCCGTGTCCTCCCATGGAGTTACCTCCCCAGTTATTGGATTTACAGATAAATCTGGATGTCCGTTAGCAAGAGTATTTACTGTAGAGTTATTCTGATTTAAAGGTACAACCGAAGAACCAGCTCCTTGTTGTTGTTGAGGATCTGTACTCTGCCCTGATTCCGTACCTTCCTCTCCCGAAACAGAGGGCGAGATCGAAGTATCGTCTTTTTTTTTTAAGTACGTATCGAAATCAGCAACACCTCTCATTTGTAATTGCATGCCAATTACATCATCAGAAAAGCCATTATCACGTTGTGACTGTATATAACCTACGATTTCTTCTTCGTCCATATCTATTGTGAAATTTTAGCAAACATAGCATTTAATGTATAACCTAAATTTGGTTCTACTGCGTTAGAGAACTTCTGTCCGCTCTTACCGTAGAATTCATCAAGCTTACTACCCAATTGAACTAGTCTATTCATATCAGCTGTGTCGGTAGGATCAAAGTAGAATAGAAGCTCTGGTGTCCCTGTAGAATACGACTTTCCTGCAAAAGGATCATCAGTTGTAATACCAGCTGTGCCAGGACGAAGATCTTCAAAGAAGTTTGCGCCATCAGCATCAGTTCCGACTCTAAAGTAAGGTTCACCAATATTAAAAGATGCTTCACCTTCTATACCCGAAATTGGAATTTGTAACTTTTTATTAACTCCAAAGCCAGTTACCCCACTCTTATTTAACTTAACACCTATTTTAAGTTTACCTGCAGGATCTTTTGTAAATACTATATTATCTATACCTCCCTCTACGCCAGTTTGTGGTGAGAACTGGAATTGAGAACTTCCAGTCATATTTACATTAAAATTACCTATTGTTTGAGGTAAGAAATGCCCTTTAGTTTCAAATTGTTCTACAAAAGATCTTGTTATACCAGCTGAAAAATCAAGTGCAGTGCCAGCCAAAGTAAATGAAGGAGCCTTAGCTAACAGTATCTCCTCAACAGTCATACCTGGCTGTAACTTCTGACCGAATATCGCCTGTCCTTGTAGAAGCCTTGCAAAACCAGCGTTAAATAAATCTGCTTCACCTGGCTCAGTAAATAGTAATTCAGCGCTTATCATATCCTGTAGATCTTCAATAGCAAACACATCGTTAGGATTTACAGTTGTCATACCTGCTAAAGTATTCTGAAGAGAATTGTCTCTCTCTTCTGCTTTAGCATCTTTTCTAACATTTTTATCATAATTACTACCCTCTATAAGTAATTCACGATAATTAGAATTATTTATTATGCCGTTAAACTTACTTTCAAGCGCAGATATCTGCGGTTGTGTGGCTACAGTTTGACCTTTATTGTCCCTACCAAAAGCTAACTCTGGGTTGTTGTATAGGAATGCTCTTTCTTCTTCAGGAGTTAATAAGTTTGGATTATTTACTCTTTCTCTAGTTAGCATAGAGTATCTAATCTCCTGACCAGTCTTAGTAGTATCCTTTATAAGGCCATCAACTAAATTTACAGCTGGCTGCCTTTCCCAAGCTAATCCTACTCTATCAGCTTTTACTAAAGGTTGTAGGTATTCTTGACCTAAATTATACAGTTCTTTAGCACTCCTCTTCTGAGCAAATCTATCTTTATTAAATAGTTGACCTTGGTTAGATCCATAGATAGAAAGGCCTTGTAAGTAAGTTCCTGGCCCAGCCATACCGCTAGCACTTCTGCTATCTGCTATACCATTGGGTGACTTCAACTTTAAATGAGGGGTATCTCCACTATAGTCTATCTCTCCATACTGTTGATATCCTCCAGCCATATAACTACCATTCTGTATCTCCTCAACAGTAGCACCTACAAATCCAAGATCTGCATAGTTCTTCATCTTAGCTAACTCACTATTGGCATACATGGGCTCAAAATTATATATCTTATCTACAGATACGGTTTGCATGTACTTTTCCTGTTCTTTAGGATTAGCAATTATTTTTTCTATTGATTCTATTTCAGCTTGTGCAGCATACTTACCCTCAAAGTGATTGTACCCATAAAGCTCGTCATATAAAGCATTTGACTGACGAAGTAATTCTAAACCTTGAGATATACTTGTTATTGCCTCTCCACTCTCAAGAGTCATGTTTTGTATCTGAGAGTCAACTTTATCAACATGCTCTTGCCAAAAAGGTCTTAATGCTGGAGCTAGATCTGCACCAGTTTCTTGGTACACATCATCCATTATCTTTTGTATTCTATTTTGCTGGGATTGACGTGCGTTTAAAGCTTGTTGAGCTAACCTTTGTTGAGCAGTATTTGCTGCTGCTGCAACCTGTATAAGGCCGTCAAAGCCTTTTAGAGGTATTCCACCCCCAGTATATATTGGTCCACTTTCGTTAGACATTACGATTGAAATTGTTTTTGACGGTAGACTTTATTAAGTGCTGAAAGAAGTTCTCTTACTTGTGATTTCTGTGGGTTGCCTTTTAGTGCTTTCAATACCATGTCTACGTCCACATCTTTAAAAGCATCGTGGATAGATTCAGTTTGCTCACTATTCATTACAGTAAGAGTACCATCCTCATTCACCATGTGAGTTTCTTGTCCAGTAGTTTTAGCTACAACCTCACCAGTCTTAGCGTCTTCTATATTATATTCTTGTGCATCATGATCTTCTTTACCCCCTGTTTTAAAACTTTGCCCAGGGCGAAGAAGTTGAGATAGAGTATTACCCCCACCCATGTAATCTTCTGTTTTAATACCAATATTTGCAACATTTTCTTGATAAGTGTCATCACCACCGCCAGATTGAACTTCTCTCTCTCTTGCCTTCTTCTTCTCTTCTTCTGTTTGATAATTTTCCGCTTTGTCTTCTTCTTTAACAATATCTAATTCTACTTTTTCTTCTTCTTTAGGTGCTTCTTGAATTACTGTATCCCCTTGATCTAAACCTTCTAGTATATCAGACAGTGTTTTCATATTAATACCTCCACCTCCATACACTACACCACCGCTTGCATACTTTGATAATTCTTTCTCTAACTGAGCTTTTTCTATTTGAAGTTTTAGATCTCCTATGTCGTCTTTAAGTGTGCTTTTTGTTTTAATACCTTGATCCCCCTTAGGAAATAGTTCAGCATATGCGCCAGGATTTGCCACCTGTAAAGAAGCCAGATCTGTCGGTATACCTAATGCGCTACCTATACCTCCGTACATCGTCTGAGTACCTGCGTCAAAAGCTTGTGTACCTCTCTCTAAGTCAAATTGAGCTAACCCCCTGCTAACATTCATTGCATCTTCAGCAGCTTTAACTGCTGGCTGATTAGCAGCGGCTATCTGTTGAGCTGTTTGAAAACCTAAATCTTGAGATGTTCTTGCTAAATTGCCACCAAAGTTTTGAATTCCTCCGAAAGCTGTTGGATCTCCAGATTGTAAAGCATCTAAAAACCCTGCTATAGATTGATCAAGTCTTTGCTGCCCTAAATTACCAGCTCGTTGAGCTAGTCTTTTTTGTTCGTCTACACTGCTAAGAAGCGCATCAGTAGGGCCTGCAGTAGCTAATAAATCTTCTCTTGCTTCACCTACTAAAGTTTCAGCATCTTCTCTCTGTTTCGCTCCTAGATAAGTGTTGAGGCCTGCCCCTACTAATTGTCCTATTACTGATAATGCTCCTAATGCCATGATATACTGCTTATTTTACAAAAATACGAAATTATTTTTTAGTTGTGGTACTACTTGAAATGCCGCCATGATCATATTCAGAAAACTCATATTCTACATTTAAAGAAGTTATCTCAAAGTCCGCACTGTTAAGGACTAAGAACGCATCTGCAAACGATCCTTGTGGATCAGCTCCGTTTATAAAACCTGGTGTCATAGCGTACAACACTTCTCTGTCTTGAAAAACAAGAGAATCTTCACCTGGTTCTGCTTCAAATTGATAAGGACTAATAAAGTTTTCATCGCCAGCACATCCTGGAGTTCTTTCATACCTTAGATGTGGGCTACTATCACTATCAGGATTTCTAACTTGTATCATTAAAAAGTTTCCTTTTTTAAACGAATTATTAGCGTTAGAATAAGGATCTCCATAAGATAAAAAGAAATCATAATCTTGAATCCCAAAAAAATCAAAAGCTTCTGTAAAGTTGTATTGATATTCTCCTGTATTAGGAGTATAAGGGTTTTCAGGATCAGGATTTAATCTATAATAAGGAGTAGAAACCATATCCTCATCTTCAGTTACTCTTCCGCTAAAAAATTTCACATACTCTCCAGGGTTTGGAGCGTTAGTTCTTGATGCAGGTATAGGATTGTTCGACATAAATCGCTCTATCTCAAAAGCATATAAATGAATATTAGAAGGTGTAGAAGTATTAAAAGTAATAGTGGGTGATACATCAAGCCCGTCACTATCAACATGCAAACCAGGTATAGGGACAGGATCTGAATCTTCTCCACCATCAGTTAAAAGTCTCCACAAATTTGTTTGAAGATCTTCACTAAATGCTTGCCACCTATATACGTTACTTATCTTGCCAATAGCTTTTATATTGGTACCTGTCATTGCTCTCTCTTTACCTATCTCTCCATATACAGCATGACCTTTCCTTAGTAATGGTGTAAATCTATGATTGTCTACAAGATTCCCAAGTGTGGAATTATTATTAACAATAAACATACTTGAACCTAAAGTTAAACCTTGATTATTGCCCTCTATAGAGAAAGATTTAAATAATTTATTGCTAGACGTAGAGTTTCCAGTAGAAGCCTTTGTTTTTGTGTACCCGTTAAAACTAACAGCTAAAGCAGAAACAGCAGTATGACCAAGATTAAAAAATGAATTATAAGCCCCTCCTGAAGAAAAAATAGACGAGTCGTTATGCCTCCAAATCATTCTGTTCTGATCGTTTTCAATCTTATGCATAGGTGAAGTAAAAAACAACTTATTGATATGCATCATACACGAAGGAGTATATGAGTATCTAGTCTTCCAATATTTTGCTGTGTTGTTAAATGCTATTGTTTGCCTCATGATTACTATTCGTTAGGTGTTGCAGAGAATACAATCAACCATCCCTCAAAAGGATTATTATTACATCCAAATTCATCACCAGTTACATTCATATAAGGACTCCAGAACTGACCTGGTCCACCATTTTCAGTACTTGAAAATACTGAACCTCTTCCATCAATTATTAACAAAGGATTCATACTTCCTTGAGTTGCATTAACTGAATCAAGAGCATCAGTTTTAAGCTGACCTCTAGATCCATGATTAAATATTCCATGCTCCTCATGCTGAGGGGGGAAGTTTAAAAAGTTACAAGGGTTAAATGGCGTAGCAAATACTGGATCTGAACCTTCATACCAGTCAGGCGTGTAATCATCATCATCATCGTCACCATCTCCATCAGGGTTTGGGTTTGCATCATCAATGTCCTGCTGACTAAATCCTCTATCAAGTAGTAAATCGGTTAAAAGTTGTAAGTCCTGTGCATTATGAACACCGTCTTGATTGACATCAAAACCCATGTTAAGAGTTGAAGGATTACTGTCTAAATATGCAGCTAAAGCCCAATAATCTAAAGGATTAACTAATCCATCGTTATTCATATCAAGTATAAGTGCTGGGCCCTGATTTGTACCTGGAAGTGTTAATAATTTTTTACCGTCAATTCCAACAGTTGGATCTTTTGGATCTTTTGGATCTTTTGGATCTTTTTCATCTTCATTTACTCTAATAGATAAATCCATGTCTGCAGTTTGTATACCACAATCGTCTTCAGGACTTGAAAAATGGAATGTAGGATTGTAAGCATAAACTCCTGGCAAGAAAGTTCCTGGCACTTGCATTATAAAAATTACCTCTACGGATTGACCAGGATATATTGGAGTACCAATTGCATCTGACAACCCTAAAATATTCAATACATAAGGTGGTGTTGGATAAAAATCTACAGCATTGATTGTTCCAATTTGAGAACTAGAGTTTGCAATTGTAGCTGTAACTTCAATAAGATCTCCCACAAACAATTCACTTAAACTTCCAGGCTCTCCATTTACTTTAACTTTATATGAAAAATCAAATTCTGCGCATCCAAAAATAACATCTGGATCACCATTGTCTGGTTGAACATCGTCTTCAGGATCTGTATATGTTATGTATTCTCCATCATACTCAAAATCATAAAAGTTTTCATCTTCATTGAAATCTCTCATATTGTGTATAGAGATAATAAATTCATCACGTAATGGATCGTAACCACCAACAACTCTTACTCTCCCATCACCATTAGCCTGATCCTCAAGAGCCCTTCTAAATACGTTGTTGAAATAAGACTTCATCCCAGATTTAGAGATTACTTCTATGCCTTTAGACCTACTCCATCTATATACTTCTTTCCTACTTTTGCTAGCCCAATAAATATTTTCTTCTGCTCTAACAACACTTTCTGGATTCCCGTCGCTACCGTAATCACCCATATAAAACTTCTGTGTCCCAAGGATTTTATCTGATCCAATTAAAGATTCAGTGCCGCCAGCTGTAGATAGAATACTTCTACTTACTGGTATTGAACTGGCTTTATCTTCTTGAATTATAAATAAACTATCATAATCATTTAACATATAATTTATAGAACCATACTCATTGGGCAGGTCTTTAAAGTTAAATGTCGATGCATTAAACATCGTATAGCTATTTCTTTTTGCAGAATAATTGTTTTTTTCAGAAAATGTTACAGATGATCTTTTATATAATGTTTGAGCATCGGGTACAACAACTTTAATTTTACCCCAATCTAATCCATCCGCCCCTGGTATGGTGTCTGTAAATGTTTGAGATTCTAAAAAGTAATTTCTAAAACGTGGCATACTTTCATTTTCCCCAACTAAAGCCGTACCTCGTATAATACTTACAAAACCTGATGTTTCGTGTATTGAAGGTACATTCACAGGAATATTTCTCCAATATACATCTCCATCTTGAAGAATAATTTCTGGTGTCCCATGAATTTTAACGCCTTCTTCATTTAATACTATATCATACTTCTCCCCCACCTCATAAAAAAATCTTTCATCAGCATCTTGAGATTTTTTAGGGCTGTATATCTCAACAATAGTATTGTGACTCCATTTGTTTTTTTGAAAAAAATCATCTGGATCCATTGGCATATCCGTAGCTACGTCTGCAAATGTAAATCCAGCGGCATAAGGATTATTCTTTAAAACTAAAAATTGACCTTCTTTGTTTTTTGGAACTACAGACTCATCACTATTAAGTAAAATATTTTCTTCTTTATTAGAAGTTACTGTCTTTACACCTACAATCTCAAAATCAAACGAACCGCTTTCAGGGTATACAGTCGATCCGTTTTCTTCTTTGTACGATATAATTCTTATTTTATCACCTTCAGAGTAAGTGTATAAATCTTTTTCACCATTAATCCCCATAGCCCCAAAAGCATGACTATAAGAGACGTTGTTTTCTCCCTGCAAGAGCCCCAAAGAAACATAGATTAAGGCCTTATCGGTGTCTACAGTGCTATCAAACACTGGATCTGTATTTTCTAAGAATGCAAACCCAGTAGTGTATTGTCTAAAATCACCAATAGTACTATTTCCACCATATACAATTTGATAGTGAGTAGCCCATCTTGGTGGAAAACCAGATATGTTTAGTTGTATGTCAACTCTACCTTTATTATACGGCCCTCTTTCTGCATTAGAATAACCTTTAACATATACATTTGTCAAATAGTTTGCATGACCAGATCTACCTCTTTGATCATAGTAAACAATAGCAAACTCATGATTTGCTCTGGTTTTAAATGATCTTGGATAATACGTACCTCCTGCTAATAATACAAAGCTGTCAAAATCAGGAACATCTAAAAAGTTGTTATTGTTAGTTTGATATGAACTTCCGTCTTCATAACTTCCAACTCCTGCGGGCACATCAAGAACATAAAATAATGGTACAACATTTAACCCACTAAAAGTCATATCTCTTAGGTGAGCCTGATTCGTTATGGTTTTTACATCAGGAAAATTCTGAGCAACAAGTTGGGGTGCATTAGGGACCATCAAATGCACTAAAGCAGTAGCTCTATAGCCCATTACGTAATGTGCCCAATAATCTGGGTTAACATTGTTTGAAACCATAGTAACACTAACATATGGTTGAGCGCTTATACTACCCTTAAATATTTGATATGGTGTTAAGCTTCCAAAAGTTGTTTCTAAAATTTCATTTGGTGCAGAAGGATCTGGTATATCGCCACCATACCCCGTATAATCAAAAACTAAATCTTCAACATAACCTGTATTTCCCTCTCCATCGATAAGTGTTAATCTTTGATTATTTCCACCATAATGATTAGCCACAGTGTCGTCAGTATGAAGAAGATCTATTGGCTCGTTTACATCTCCACTTGGTCCTGTTAAAACACCTACACAGTGTCTTCTAAAGGTGTTTGTATTAACGCATGGGAATAAAGCAGATCCCATATCTAGAACAGCATTATCCCCTACATTTTGAAAATGCGCCAATAGAGTCACTGGAATCCCGTCTGGGTTTATAGTAAATAAATTTTTATGACCTGCAGAGCTTAATTGTGTTAAGTCACTTGGCTGCCCAAAATCAAGTTCATGCATAGAAAGACCCACTATATCTATTGCATCTACACTGTTTAAGTAATTTCTATCATATGTTCTCCATTTTGTTATATTACAGTTCTGAATATTTGGAGGTATCCAAGCTATTATCTTTTGGTCAGTCTCATTAGTGAGCTGATTATAATAATAATTGCCATCTGTAATATCATTTATACCTGCATTCATTAATTTATATTGTGACATAGAACTACCATTAAACGGAAATCCCACCTGCGATCCACCTTTATCCCACGGCACTATAGGTATACAAGTCCTAACATCTACATCAGTAACTGATTGTAAGTTTAAACCAAGAAATACACCTGTACTAGATATAGATGAAAATTGAGAAGCATCTGGGAAAGCCTTAAGCCCCATTGTTACAGTTGCTTTGTTTACTATAAAGAAACCTACGGGTGGAAAACCACCTGATGGCGCATACATTATCCCTGCATTTTCATTTTGATCATCACTAAAAAGTCTTACAGCACAGACTAAATCTTTATTGTCTGAAAAATTATCATCAGCTGCATCAAAAGTATCTACATCACCACTTAAATTACAATCTATGTCATATGTTGTTGTAACAGTAGGTGTCTCTTGAAGTTGTGCTAAAGGGACTCCATTCTGAGTAGGCATTTCAACACCACCATCAGTAAGTATACTGTATAAAGCATCCCTTACAAACTCTCTAGCGTTTTCATCAACAGCCCAATTTGTTGTAAAAAACACACTAAAGAAAAGAGGGCTGCCTTGAAGTATCAAAGGATTAGCAGCTGATGTGCCATATACTACATCAAGTTCTGCAGATTCAAAACCTTCAACACCTGCAGGTCTTTGACATTTCCATTTATTAAAACCATCTATAAATTTAACTCCTTTATTTCTACCAAACATACTCTTGCCATCCCTAACGTAATTTCGTTGATCATAATCAACACTGCCGTCTGAATTAATAGCATCCATAGCTTTATCATCACCAGAAGGACTATAAGGATGATTAGGTCCATTAAAAAATCTTTGCTCGCAAGTACCATGAAAAGATTTCTTGTGGTTGTATATATGAAAGTTACGGTCAGGTATAGACGACCAAGATACTTTTATACTTGATCCAGCAGGTAAATTATTTATAGGTATTCCATCAGTGTTGATATGAAACCCAGCTATTCTGCTGTTGCCTACATTTGAAACAACGTCATCATCTTCTAGGTAATTATCTGGGGCAACTATATAAGGAGTTACATATAATTCAATATTGTATCCACCAACAGGTGTTCTGCCATATATTACTTTTGATGTAGCTGAAACATTATGAGCTGGGTAGTTTTCTAAATAATTACCATACACAAGTCTATCAGAAACAATAGATTGAGCTTGAGCTACTCTTGGTAAATTGCTGTATTGTGCGCCTTCTTCTTCTCTCGATATAGGCACCAAGACTCTATCGTTATAAAAATTATATTGTAGAAAAGGATCTAATTGATCCCAAAATGGACTTTCCCCTATGCCATTACTAATAACATCTATACTCCTAAATGATCCAACATTACCAAATCTAGCTAAAATTCTAACATCCTTAACCTCTCTTGTTCCCCTAGGTATATATAATCTACATCTATTTTGCAAATAAGGACTTCCTGATGCAGCCCCCATCTGTATGTATGCTGGGGGGATGGCTATTTTAGAATAGGTAGATATAGCGCTTTCTACATTATCGTCATATATATACTGATATGCAAATTGAATTCCAGGTAGATTTGTAAAATTCGAAACATTTCTATTTTGATCGAAGTCAAAATAAAAACTTACAGGTTCTTGTGGAGTCCTTGGGCAAGCACATATTAAGTCTAGAATATCATCATTGTTATAGTTTTGCTCTAAAGCTTGCAAACTCATACTCATAACTTTAAAAACATCAAGTTTTTTAGGCTCGTTTCTATTGTCGGTAAAGTATAGCATTATATTTCTTACCCTATCTACAGCATCATCAGGGTTTACATATTCTGGTGGTTCGCCTCCAGGTGTAACTCCATCTGAAACATCTAAAAAAGGCCCTGCATCAGCGAAGGTGCTTCTTTCTTCATAAGTTGCATTTCTTAATTGTAGGTCTCTAGTGTTTCTTTGACCTACATGAACAACATCACCTTTAACAAAACCGTCACTTGGGAAGTTAAACTTTTCTGAAGTGTATACCTTTATATAAGATCCAGGAATATTATTGCCAGGCAATAAGCCTTCTTGATCCCAAGCCCATACACCCATTTGACTTACATCATTAGACCAGACAAAGAAAAATATAATGTTAAATATATCATCTGTAACAGATCCAATGACACGAATCCTAGTAGAATCATCAACGTATGTGTTTAAAGGAAGCTCAAATATATCTTCAATAGCTGCATTAGAAGGGACTGGCTTTATAGAAGAAAAGTCTCCAGAAAAATCATTTAACATCTGATTAAAAGATTCTCCGTCTTTATAGCTTTGTTCAAAAACCAAATTTAAGGCATCAATCATTTGATTTGACGGCCTTACTCTAGAGTCTGCATCTACATTTATACCCTGTGGTGTTACCTTATCAATCATTAATACTTAGGTGCTTGCTTAAAGTTTTTGCGAATAGTTTTAAATATTTCTTCTTTGCTAAAGTTTGAAAGCCTTGCTTTTGCTTTACGTCTCTCATTGTAATACTCAGCTCTTGCTCTAGTCTTTTCATTGAGTGGTATAGTAGACTTTCTTTCACAAAGCTTATAGTATATGTACGATCTTAACGCCTCTTCAGCATAGACATGTATTACTGGATTTGTAGATCTTGCTTCATCAGAAACATATTCTAAAACAACATCTGTAGTATTTGAACTTGTGTCTAATTCTATTCTGTTTTGATCAAGATTAATTCTATATTGTCCTGGTGCGAATGAACCACCAGCACCGTATAATCTTCCTAGTCCTCCTTGGAAAAGATAGTTTTCAAAAATATAAAAATCTAAATCACCAGAATCAGCATTTGAAGATTGTGTAGCTCCTTTATCATCTTCCTTATTAAGGACTAAATTGCTGTCTAGATTCAATGGCCCTTCCTCACTGTCATTCGTTAATATAGTATCCCCTACAGTTGTTTGTGGATCATTAACAGTGTCTCCGCTGGTATCTTGAGCAATTCTTTGTGAATAATTTATATGTTTATTTTGATTAAAAACTCTAATTATACCATCACTATCAACAACACCTAGCTTTACAATGTCAACATAATCCTCTGGCAATGTGATTGTATTGTTAGATGATACAGACCTTTTAATAGATTTAATTCTAGATGTTACGTCAAAACCAAACTCACGAATACCACGTAAAGCTATATTTCTAATAGCAGCATCAGAAGCATTACTTGCATAGTCATCACCATCCATAGTAATTATATAGTCGTTTATTAATTGACGTAAGGTAATGTAGTTCATTCCCCTATCTGATACATCTATAAATGGCATTATTCAGATTTTTCTTCGTTAATAGCAAAAGTTGAAAGATAGCTATCTCTTAACCTAATGCCAATCATTTTAGCTATCTCTACAATTAATTCATTTTTATAATGATCTGGTAACTCAAAGTGTCTTGAATTAAGAAAATCTGCAACCTGAACATTAGCACCCATTTGCATTTCTACGTATACTGGAGTTGATGTAATATCAACAGATCCATCGTATGCATTGATAGATTTGGGTTGTCTGTAATATTTAAGTCTTACAGCATTTAAATCAAAAGGGAAGACCTCTATTACATTAGATATAATAGCAACAGGAAACGCAAGAGTTGGGGCAGAAAGATTACTAGTTAAAACCCTTTCAGCTGTTTCTGAATTATAAATTAGATCTAAATTAACACCAGAGTCCATAGCGTTGATACTAATAATTCTTGCTAAATCTACAGGTTTATTAAATGTACTAGCCCCTAAATCTGCTGGATCTACATACTCTCCCCCCTGTTCTTCTGGATCATAATCTTCAGGCTGTGGTGTAATGTCACTTAAATCCATTATTGTGATAAAATAAGATAGATCCTCTTCTACCATTTTGTATAAAGACTTATCACGAGCCCCATCAATACCACCTCTTCTGGCTTTGTTTGCTGCAAGTAATTCTTGAAACATTTCATTAAAGACATTCTGCTGTGCTATGCCAGCAAACGTGCTAAAGACTTCTGGGGTAACAAAACCTCTTTGTTCTTTATTGCAAAGATCTCTTACAGCGTTATATACATCTATAATGTTTACCATATCACAAATATAC
>Ga0098036_1000563_pt1 | contig 15818 bp, 27 predicted proteins | sample 4_EtaG_FD_77064 | JGI IMG/M metagenome (GOLD analysis project Ga0098036, IMG submission 77064) | Marine viral communities from the Subarctic Pacific Ocean - 4_ETSP_OMZ_AT15127 metaG | ecosystem: Environmental > Aquatic > Marine > Oceanic | place: Pacific Ocean | collected 2015-01-07 | reverse complement strand
TGTTGCAGTGGTAAAGCTTATATCTGCAAAATCTGTAAGAGCCGTTGTGCCTGAAGTTGTCGGTGCTACTTTTGTAAGTGCTCCTCCTCCAGCGGTATAAGATCCACTATTAGCAATCTCTCCAGTTGTAGTATATGCAGTCGTTGCGGCTCCAAGTGTAGCCGTAGTAGAAGATTTTCCTCCTCCACCTTCTGCGTATAAAGCAAGCTTAAAAGCGTTGCCGTTAGTTGCAAAATTATGTGTGCCTAACATTAATTCTTGTTTAAAAGATGTACACATTGCTTGTGTTATTGCCATTATAGCCTCCTTATGATATTTGCTAATTCTTTGTTACCAGTTTGTTCAATTACTTGAATAATTGTAGCACGTTCTTCTTTCTTTGCCAAATCAACATATCCTCTTAATAGATTTCTTACACGATCTGCAAACAAACGAGCTTGTTCTTGTATAGCAGGGGGAGCGTTGTCTGCCACATATACTATTTTATCAGTAGCCATATCAGCAATTTGGTCGCTTGAAAAACCACCATTTTGAGATGTATTTACCTTTACAGTTCCTATTTCTGCTGCATTAATTTGAAACATGATTATCAACTCCGTTTAGTTTTTGTATATCATGTCTTCCAAAAAGTATAGGTTTATTGTCTATAGGCTCTGGTGGAGCAATCTCAGACTGCTTCGTTATTAACAACCCTGTTTGATCTAGTTTCTGTACAAGAGGATCTTTTAATCTGTGATATCCGTACAATTTCTCGTTATCTGGTACGTTGGTGTCTAACAACCCAGATCTATTTGCCACCTCTACCTTTATGCCTTTTGATACGGCTATTGCACACCAAAACTCTGTGCAAGCTCTGCCAGACTCTGCCATGTATAAATTGTCCTTATATGTATAATCTATCCCATAAAGACAAATAGAAGTGACATTACTGTGTATAGCAAAAGCAATAGCATAAGGTACAGTGTTGTTAAAATAACAAAGATTGGTAGATTTAATGACCTCTTCGAGTGGATATAATTTGAGATTTTTGACTCTCTTATCCAGTTCACAAGTGTAGATAGGCTTTTTGTTCTTTTTAAGAAACTCATTAGCAATACCTGTTTGTAATCCTGCGTTCTCTGTATCTAAAAAACGGGACACAGGGTCCATCATAAAGGTCTTGTCCACATGAATTATTGCACCGATACAGTTTATACCCCAAACCTCGTCAAAAGTTTCAGACCGTATTCTTGCGGCAACATAGTCCGCATAGCTTCCCCCTAACCCAACTACAGCTACTCTCATGTTCTGGGCCTATCTGGTAATCCTCTTCTATATGCATCTGTATTTTCTCTAGCTTCACCATAGTCTTTAAGTCTAGATAAAGATTCCATAAAACGCTTGTCGTACATCGCCATAACGTCTTGCTCCCCTTTCATAAAGGTGTACGCCTCTACTAGCGCCCCGTATAAAAGAGTATTTGGGGCGTTTGTGCTTAACCAAGTAGTTCCACTGGTACTCCCCGACGTAAGACTAGTTGGTCTGTAATAGTAATGCACTTCCGTCACAAAAGCCGAATTGGGTGTAGGGGCCACTATAAAATTGCTGTTGTCAAATCTTGCATAATACTTAGGGACGCCCGTAGTAGAAGAGTTAGGATTGAACTCTTGCACAAAGTTTACGTCTTTCTGTAATAAAAACTCCTTAGAGCTAGAGTTAGTAATTGACACGCTAAATGCTGCCAAAAAATCAGATGGAGTCGCAAGATATTGATTTCCTGACGTCATAGAAGCTGTGGCGTTTTTTCTAAAATATTCCAAATCTACTGCTTTAAGTATTCGCTCTTCTGCGGTCTTAATAAAAGTATCAAGGGTATCAACAAAAGTTGTTTCAGTATTTTCTGTAAAATTTTGTATCGCTGTTTTAAGCGTTGCGTATGTAAAACTCATGGTGTATTCGCTGTGCCTCCCATTCCTGAATGGTTTGTACAATAGTAATAAAGAGTTGGCGCTCCTGAAGCAACCGATATCTGTGTATATGCCCCACTACTGCCGGGGGTTCCGTTTGTTGTCACACCTGTCGTGTATTCTGATCCTGCACCATGCGTTCCATCAGAGGTAGAAGAAAACCTAAGAGGATGCCCTGAATTTGAAGAATCTGATTGATCAAAACGATATAGGCTGCCCTCAGACAAGTTTAAGGTAGCTTGCCTTGAACTATCTACATAATATTTATTTGAACCATAATAAGAAGCAACGGTTATTGTATAGGTTGCGGCAAGACCCGTTCCTGATGCGGTCTCATCACCTACTGCGCTAGTGCCTTGAACCCCTGTTGGGCTGACCGTTACACTTGTTGTTGAAGAATCTGCATCACTATCATCAGAAGCAAGGGTGTTTGTAATGGTTACTGTTCCTATCGCTCCCGTAGCTTCAAGATTAGACGTTAACGTAAAACCTATAATTCCAGACCCTACATTAGTAAGAACCGTTAAGGCGCTTGTTTCTTTTGCGGTGTCAGGTCTAGCGTCTCGTAGGGCCTGTACGTCGGCAACTACTTTAGAAGGGTGTAACTGCGGATGCTTGGACTCATACTCATCTCTTCCAACGAGCATACCATTCCACTCTTTACGCATATCTTTAAGACGATATCGAAAACCAGACCTGTCTGATATTCCAAATGCATGTTTGCCAGATGCCATCCTAGCCATGTTAATTTACCCTTAGATAATCATACCTCGGCACAACATTAAAAGAAGCTCGGTCTCTATCTTCTTGCATAGCTCTATCAAACTCTTCTTCATAAACCGCTTTTAAAAGTTGTACTCTTTCTGGAGATCTTTTAATTGCAATGTAATAAGCAAGCCCTGCCGCTAAACACGGATAAAATCTAAACGGTATATCTAACGTGTTTGTAAAAGCGTCAGAATCATCAATACGAGTAAGCGCATCATAATGTATAACATCTGTGCTATTTTCTGGAGCGGGCCAAACTTTAAGGTTGGGAGTTGTTTGCCGATCAAGGAAAAACTGCGAGGGTCTACCTGTTGTTGCTTTATTAGGAATACTTAAATATTGATCCCTACTTATTCTTTCCATAGTAAAGTCAACGTTGTCTCTGCGTACAACGGCAGACAATATATCAATAACATCTGTTCCAATCGAGTATTCTTTGTCGTCTGCCGTAACTGTTTGTGTGCGTTGTGCAATAGTCCATTGGTTTAACCCACGATTTGCCCATTCGGATAACATAAGATTAAGACTTCTGTTAGCGGACTTTAAATCGTACCCTGTTCTTACCTCCAGACCACATCTCTCGAAAGCTTCCTCAATATAGTCTGAAACGTCTAACTCAAAATTGGTGCTTCCTGAAACAGCCATTAGTACTCCTATATTTAATCAAGCAAAGAAAAATGTCATCATATCAGCAACGTCTAAAGTGTATGAAACACTCATTCCGTTTTCAAATAAGACCCCATTTTCAGGAATAGTTCGATCTATCACAGTATTAGCTGTGCCTATTGTTCTTGACGTAAACAAGGTTGTGCCACTCTCTGGAGTACCATTTACAAAAGAAACTGTTCCCGCAGTTCCACCCGAAACTACTGAAAAACCTTTTAAACGGATGCGTCCACCACCTCCTACGGCTTCCGCACAAAGAGTACCTGAACCCACTGTTATATTAGCAGCATATTGAGCCGAACACGCAACTGCCGTAACGGTAAGAAACAATTTTGTTCCCGCCACCGTTTCTGCCGAGCCTGTAGAAGTTATGACTTCTGTCATAGCATCACCAAAAACATCCGTGCCTGTAATAGTACAGGTTTTTGCATTGTCACTAGTACCTGCCGTTGTCACCGTAACATTTCTAGCCGCACCTCCAGCAAACGTAGTTGTCGCCATAGTTGCATCAGTATTAGGTCTTGCAGCAGTAACCAATCGATCTGGATCTGCCGCATTCTCGTCGTTAACAGTAAGCGCTTTTACATCTGATATACTCATTTATATCTCCTTATTTAAAAGGGGGATTTCTCCCCCTATATTAAGCCTCGTAACCCATCAATTCAATTAATAGTTTACCTGCTGTAAAGTCACCATCTGTAGTTGTACCACAAGTTAAATATAAAAATTCATCAGCGGCTGGAACGGCAGTAAAGTAAACTTTACTTCCTAATGTTGCATCACCTGCGTTAACCAATAATGTTTCGCTTAATCCACTAATAGCACCATCTTCTACTCCAGTGCCTTCTGTTGCGGAGTGTACGTTAATGTCTGGGTCACCACCAGTTGGAGCTTCAAAACATTCCATACTACCCGTTAAGATAGTTCCGTTTTGTGACGCAGTAATTTGTCCAATGTGACAAACTAGTGAAGTTCCGTTGACACCAATGATGTCACCACCAGCGGTAGATCTTAAACCCGTTAAATCAATTAAAATTCTTGTTGTTATAATACCACCAACTCTTTGAATGGAACTTCTATAAACAGTTCCAGAACCAGTTGTTATACCAGTTCCTGCTTCTGTTGCTAAAGTGTTTGCATCTAGCGAGGCAAATCCCGCAGAAGAAATAGACATCTGTGTGGTTTCTGCACCAGTTGCTGCTGTTGTAGCTATTGAGGAATAGCCACCTTCAGAACGTAATGTTCCTTTAAACGTTGTATTAGCCATATGTAATCTCCTTGTCTTGGCTGTTGTCAGTCACACAATGCAACTGTCAGGGATAAGTTATTATATCAAGTATTTACAAAAAATAAAGGGCGACTTTCGCCGCCCCTTAAAAATAAACAAATTCTAAACCTTACGCGCCGGGGGTCCCAAACACAGATCTCCAGTCAGAAACACCAAAGGAATAACGCTCACGAGCCTTAAACCGCATGTTTCCTGTATCAAAATCGCCTTCCATTGCAGTTTTAATAGCTGCTCTGTTAAACATTTTGAAACCATTTGGAGCATCAGTTTTAATGAAAAATGCATCTGTATCCGTAAGATAATGGTTTACTACTGCTCCGTCTGGAAGCATTCCCATGCTCTTAGTTGCATTTACATCATTGTCCGCTGTTCCCGGTCTTAATGCAGAGTTAATTACTCTCTCCGCAGTAAACTGCAATTCTTTTGGAATAATAAGTTTCATTCCTCTAACTGCAATTTTAAGACCTCTTTCGTCGGTTAGACCTGCAATGTCAATCAACATTTGCTCTAATGATGTCTCATTAAGATCCGCCGCAACTGAAAGAAGGTTACGTTGGTTACCAGACACGGAAGGGTGAGAGGATGAGCAGAGCGCGGCTCCGTCACCAATCGCATTCGCTCCAGTGCTAAAGGCGTTATTAAGAATAGATGCTGCCTTTATCTGCTTTGTTGTAGACATGGAACGAGCCAAAGCTTTAGTATATCGGCTTGCAAGACGGTCATAAAGATTGTCTTCAATAGCCTCTTCAGTAATACTAAAAGCCAAAGCAATAGTTTCATGTGTATAACGGGCAGTGAAGGTTTCTTGTGCGCTGTCAAAAGAGATTGCTGATCCCTCCTGCTTTACAGGCGCATTACCAAAACCCGATAGCATTACCTCTTCTTCAAAAGCCCTATCTGAGGTCTCTTCGTCAAAGATTTCTGCATGCTCGTTTTCATAACGGTCATACTCAAGTCCGAACAAGGCATTAAGGCCGGGTTCTAACTCTTTCGCTAGTTGTGCGCGAGAAATAGCCATATCCTATCCTCCTTATATCGCTGTTGTAGCAAGAGTGCCTACAGCCGCACCGACGCCAGAATTGTATGGATGATTTAAACGCACGACATATTGATGTCCAACAGCGGAGTAGTCTGTATTACCCGCCTCATCGTAAAGGCCAACAATTCTTACGTCTAAAGTATTAGTAGTTGCAGCAGTGCTAATGTCCAGCATGTCCGAAGCCACGCCAGTATTTGTACTACCACTATTTACGCTTGCCATGTCACAGTTTGCAAAAGTATCCGCAAGAGCAGTTGCTCTATTAGTATTTGTGCCATCTGCTGCCACAACGTAAAGTTGCATTGGGTCGTCATAAACGAACGCTTTTACAGGGTGGTTGGTGTCCACACTTACGTTGTTTGATCCGGGCCAATAGTTTGAAAATACGGTCTTCCCAGTATTGGAGTCAACGTACTCTACCCCACCTAATACACCGAGAGGAGCAACTGCTTGATCTGAGATCGCAATGGTTCCTGCTGCTAGAGGAATAACAATTCCTCCATTGTATATAGCTGTGGTATAGTCACTAGCAATTTCGTACTGCGTTGTCGCATTATTGAAAGGATTGCCACCCACTTTACCGATAGGACGAAGACCATAGCCACCAGTTAATTGATTTGCCATAATTTTGGTTCCTTATCTTTTATGATAGTCCCTATTTGTTTTGAGAACCACCAAAAGTTACACGAGATTGACGGTTAGGTTTACTAATCGTCATGGTTGAATGAGCGTTCTCTCGCATCATATCAGAATCTACAGCTTGCATCTGATCAGAATTTCTCTGGTCAAAATAAGCAGTTCTTTCAGCTACAGTTTCTACTGGAATACGAGCTAACATTAAGCCTCCCACTCCGAACACACCTTCATACTTACCCGAATCAATAACAGGAGATTCAAAATCTGGGTACTCATCCTGTCTTACCAATTCCCATCCTTCTCTTAGCTTCGCGCTAATGTTTTTACGGTCATCAAACCCTCTAACTTCGGCACGAATCCAACGATGTTTAAACCCATCTGGTGCGGGTGGTGCGTCCAACATGGACGGTGGAGCCCACGGCTTACGCTGCGCCGTATTCTCTCTAGTTTGTTTTGCGCGAGGCGTTCTTTCGACAGATCCTCCGAAGTTTAACTCTTTATTATCTGACATTTTTTACTCCTTCACGTATTTCGCGTATTCTTCTATTGGCACACCCAATCTTTTAGCTATATCAACTTGGGTCGGGGTGAGTTTGACCTTTCTACTTTTACTGCGCCCAGAGGTAGCAGAGCGTGATACAGAAGCAACCGTCTGAGCGGGTCGATTACTCCGAGACTCTGTAGAAGGTGCTTCCGCACCTCCATTTAACTTATGCGGAAATTCTGTCCGCATACGGTTATCTAATTCACTATAGTACTCATTTGAGCTTGGGTCAAACCCTTCGTTCTCAACCATGCGTTTATGTATACCAAAAGCCGCATACGTCATCGCTTCATCTGTGCCGAACCAATCGTTATTTTCTGCCCATTTTTGAGCTTTAGGATCAGGTGGTTTAACGGGTTGAGGCGCGGGTTGAGCCTGTTGCGTAGGTTGAGGCGTATTCTTGAGAGATTCTTGTTTAGCTTTAGCCTGAGATGCTCTGTCCGCTTCTATAGTCAAACGGCTTATTTCTTTCTGGGCTTCTACAGCTTGGGCCGTATCCCCTATTTCCATAGCCGATTTAAGCTTAGTCTCTGCTGCCGACATTTGCGTGTCAACACGGGAACTATACTCATTTATATAGTTCTGATCCATGCTAGTCACACGGGTCTTTAACTCATCCGCTTCCTGTTGAACCTTTTGAGCATAGCGTAAAGCTTCCTCTCGCTCCCGCTCGGCAGTTCGCATTTTCTTAGTTAAGCGGTCTATCCTTTTTTGCGTGGCGCTTTCGGCTTTGCTGAACTGGTCGTCTTCTTGGGACGACCCGGTTTCGGTTTCGACGATAACTTCTCCGGCTTGACCAGACGCCTGATTCGCGCCCATATCCTCGTCAGTATCGACTTCAATTTCTCTAATATCTGTTTCATTATTCTCTTTCTCTAACATAATAACTCCTAAAAATGAAGAATATCTGTGGGTTCTAAAATTTTGGCAAGTATCTCATCATCGTTGAGAATACGAACCTCACCACCTTCTATCTTAAAACGTGATCCTGAATATCGGGCAAACATTACCCAATCTTTTTCTGCACACCAAGGCCCCGTAGGGAACTTTTTCTCATCTTTGTATGCTAGATCTCCGACTTTAAGTACATATCCCACTTGCGTGGAAACTTGTTGTTCTTCCACAACAGTATTGGGAAGAAATAAACCACCTTCGGTTTTACCCTGACCTTTATATGGCAAAACTAATATTCGCCAACCTGTAGGATTAGGCATTCTTTCAATTAAGGATTTATTAAGAAGTTCTGGATCTAAAACTGTTGATTCTTCTTTTGGCGCTTGCCAAGCATCTTTCAGTTCTGGTTCCTCAGTTTGTGTGTCAGTCAATGCTGCGCTCCTGTTTGTTTAGCAGGCTCTTGAGTTCCTGTTCTACATAATTTAGGCCATCAAGGATGCCCATGAGTTTCTTGTAATGCTCCATATCTCGAATATTATCTCCTCCGAGTATATCGGAAACATTTTGTCGTCTTTCTCTTATAATTTTAAATACGGAATCTGCAATAAATATCTCATCCATCTTATATCCCCATATCTAATCTTACAAGATTGGTTATACTCTTAGCATGTCTGATATAAAAACGCCACCCCTATTTTATCATACTGATAGAAGCCTCCGTTGTTTCTTTGTTTCTACGGGTCCAACCCTTACCAAAAGTTTTAAAAGTTGATAAACCTTCATAAAACTCCTGACGTATTTTACCAAATTGCTCCACCATAAATTTAGGGTTCTGTCCGTTTATCAAAGCAAGCGTCTTAGGACCTATTGCTCCATCTTGGTTTGCACCTACAATTTTCTGTAACGCTTTAGCTGCACGACCTGTGCCGCTATTCACACCCCAATCAAAAACGCAAAAATCTAAGCCACTAGGGAGGTCGTCACATTTAAGTCGATTCCAGTAGTTTTCTTTATAAATAGGTGCTACGTCGTCTGGGGTAAGATCCTTCATGTTTTTTTCTCCTCCCCACTCGTCATACACTCTTTTGGTAACACCTAGATTTGTCTCCCCTCCCGGATCTTTAGGATGATTTACATAGCCTCCCTCGTGGTGCAACAACATCGCTAAACTGTCTGTAAAATTATCTTTCATTTGGTTAACCCTTTCGTCTTTTCGTATGACCTCAAGCCACCGATTCCGAGCATACCGCCCAAAACAGGAAGGAGCGTACCCACATCAAATGCAGGTAAATCAGGTGTTTCTAAGCCAATGTAGGCAAAAACAAATATTAAAAGCGGCTGAAGCACAAAATGATATGCAAAAGCAATACCGCATGTCCAGCCCACGAAGGGCCTCCAGCCGCCCTTAAATAACGATCCTGAAGCCGCTTCGGCTTTATTTATCTCTAATTGTGCAAGTAAAGCCTCCTGAGAATGTTTCTCTCCCATAGTAGCTATTTCGTGAGCCAAAGCAGCCTTTTGATCTTTGTCTTCAATAAATTTGTCAAGCAGACCTGTTACTGGACCTACTAAACTCGTTAATACACTCATTGCGTTCTCCCATAAAACTCGGTTTGTTTATAACCGCTCTTATCAAATAAATACCAACAACAGTTATCTTTTCCTGTCATTTTGCTGTTAGGTATCCACTTTACTCTACCAATACTGACAATTTTTACAAGTCTTTGCATATAAGGCGTACTTTGTTGTGTATGAGGCCAGTCGGCATCAAACAGGAGCCATGTTGGAGATAAGCTAGATAATAACTCTATAATGGGATGAAGAATCTTTCTGTCCCAAGGGGGGTTAGTAATATAAAAATCTGGTTCATCTGAAGATCCCATAACGTTTTGTTGGGCTATATCCTGTCTTTGAGGTTCTATATCTGCCTTTAAAATACACCGTCCAGAGGTGTTTCTAGTAATATGGTCTACAAGTGCCCCGTCCCCCGCACACGGCTCTATGAACGTAAAATTACGCGGTAAATGACTAAATAGGGGTTTAGTCGCTTCTAACGGCGTTGGATAAAAATCCCTTGGTATGCGTTTGAAGTCACTTCGTTTGCCCATCAGCTAAACTGAGAAACAGCCCCTTTTGTAAATTTGCGCCTGTCTGCTAATATTGCACCACATCCTCTAGCAACTACGCCTTTCTTATTTGAGCCGTTATAGGGACGTTTAGCTTTAAAAGGATCGCCTCCGTCCTTCATCTTTACGGTGGCTTCTTTTGTATTCTTGACAACAGTCTTTCCTCTTGATCCTTCTCGCTTCTTTTTCTTAGCGGTAGAGGCTCTCTCAGATTGACTTAGGCTATTAGCTTTACTTCTGGGTAAACATCTGTCTGGGTTCTTCTTATCCTTAGAGGTCCCACACTTGCCCTTAATCTTTCCATCCGTTCCAATACGAACCCAGTCTTGTTTTACCCAGTCTTTAAGTGCGCCCATTACTTCTTTCCTTTAGCCCCTTTAGCGTAGTTGGGGTCTTTACAATACTTAGACGCCGCCATATTAGCATACGCTGAGGGATATGTATCAAAAGTTCTTTTAGCCCAAGCTTTACCCGCTGGACAAATCTTACTTCCCTTACTTTTTGCTGAACCACCCTTTTTAAAATAAGTAAGACCCCTTGGCGGGTTCTCTACTTGTTTCTTCATATTTGATCTACGCATTGCCATTTAACATTTCCACCTTCTTCTTGCTTGCCTAATTCTTGAATTGGGATCATTCCTTGTTTTAGCGGAGGCTCTTTTTAACTGTCCCAAGGATCTAGCGCAATAAGACTTTCTTCTTTTTGCTGCTTTGCTTCCCTTCTTCACTTTACCCGTAACCGCTGTCTGTAGCTTAGAGCCGGGATTTGCCGCTCTATATGCTTTAACGCCCTTTTTAGTCATACCTGCACCAGCTGCCGTTTTACGGTAATTACCCCCTTTTCCTGTGGTTTTCGCTATTGTTTTTTCTTTCGCTCTGGGCATACCTATTCCGTTTTAGGTTTTCTGTTTAACACACTTCCTGTTAATATAGCACCAAATGACAAATGAAACAAACCCCCTCCTAACAAAGTATATGGATTATGGTGATCGGTCATCTTTTTCATAAGTTCCATCTGTAACTGTTGGTTATCTATTGTATTCATTGTGTATATAAAACCAGATATTTCTGGCCTGTTCAAGCCAAACCATACAGGAACTACTACAAAATCAAACAAACATATAAAAAGATATACTCCTAAAGCTATTGATTGGAAGTTAACATTAGCCATTCTTTGTGAATGCACTGGAGGCTATAAAAGCACCAATAACGCCCATGTTCGAAAGAACCCAAGTACTGCCGATACTGCTCAAATGGTCCAATCTATCTAGGGGCACAAGATCTGTCATAAGCACCGCAATGTAAGCCGTAACAGATATTGCAGAAAACCAAACCATGTATCTTTGTTGATCCTGTTTGGCGTTATCGTTCTCCAGACGGATCTTTCTCTCCATAATCTCAAGATCGTCTATTTGCTCGTCCCCGTTAACATCCAGTTTTGCTGCAAACTCTTTAGCTGCTTTGCCTTTAAAAGTTTTCTGTGTCATTTAAACGCATCCTTCATTGCACTCATTAGGTCTTTGATTGTAACTCTTTTGTCTTTGGGGTCGTAGAGGCACACAAGTTCTCTAGGACATGCATCAATACTTTCCATAATTTCAATGCCTCCTGATCCGTTAGCTCCCTCGTAGAGACACCAGTATTGTCTCGTCGTCTTCCCTCGGAAGCTCTCATGGACTTTCTCGACTTTTTTAAGTCGGCAAATCGTGTATCCCCCATTGTCGAGGGTTGGTCTGTAATAATGCTCATGTGCGGTTGTCCACGAGCCAGAGACCATAAGCAATAGCAACGAGGATAGCAATGCCAACGCCAAAGGTAAGAGTGCCAATAGTCCACATAATAATTTTTTCCCTACGTTCCTGTGCCTCATATACTTCTTTCTGGCGGCGCTTACGAATCTGGCCTTCCATACCTATCAATTCATCCCAAGCTTTGGTTCCATGGGTGAACATTATGAAGGTTTTCAATTCGTCGCGCTGCTGATCCAATTTTTTCTTGGCTGCAAATGCTTCTATAGCTTCTTGCTCTATACTCTGTCCATTAAATACTTTAGAAAATAAGGTAGGGTTCTTTGATCTTTTCTCTATATTAGCTACATCAGATACAGCGCCCATCCATTTAGACAGGTCTTGAGTCATACTTTCCAGTTCTCGGCCCGCCATAAAGGCTTTCTTGATTCCCCCAAATGCAGCCGTCGCCGTCGATATCGCTGCACTTATGGTAAGTGGGTCCATACTACATCCGTATGACGATTGTTATGAGTAGAAGAAAAGTAGCACCAAAAGCACCAATAAGGATATTTTCAATCCTCCGAAAACGATTATAAATGTCTTTAAACTGAATCCTATTTTCAGTCTCAAGAGCAGTCGTGCGTGTATCAAGAGAGTGTATCTCTTTGTTAAGCGATGTCACCGTAGGTCTCGTCATTGTTGCGTTTGTTGCCTTTGTTTAAGTAGTTCCCTATCCATTGCGGATTGTATTCTTGCAGAAGTCTGTTCTTCTTGACTTTGCAGTCTCTTATTAAACTGTTCGTTCCTCTGTGCAAGAGATTGTTGCTCCAGACCAAGTTTTGCCTGATCCAACTGTGTATCGTTCTGTTCTGCCTGAGCCCTAAGCTCCAATTCCTTCTCCTTGAGTTGTACAAGAGGATCTGGGCCCTGACCTGATACCTGTTGGCTCATCTGCTTCACTTGTTGCATACCTTGCGCTATCATCTGGGCCTTCAACATTTCTACCTGCATAGGGTCCTGTACCCCCTGCTGTTGAGCCATAGCCATTGACTGCTCTTCAGCCTGTATCTTTACATGCTCCATAATGTGCTTTTGTAGCGACATTGCTACGGGGGGCATCTGCATAGCCATTGGCGTAGAACCAAAAACCATATGTGCCATAATATGGCTCTGATGATCCTGTCCCTGAAATGCCTTCAATTCTGCCATATCAAGAGCGTTAATGTTTTCCTGTGCGGGATCTAACGGCTTATCTTCCGTCTGTGGAACCTGCTTTAACAGCCTATCCACATCCTTTACACCGAGTGCCTCATACATATCGTGGTACACTTCGTACATATTATGCAGTTCTGGGGCCGCTCCCGCCAACTGTAGCTTGGTTTGTGCCAGTGCAATACGCTGTGCCTGACTAAATACGTTCGGGTTTGATACAGGTAATACATCCACCCTATCATCAAAATCCTCTGTTTTTACCGCAGAATCCACTCCTTCTATAGAATAGGGGTAGATTGGGGGCAAACTTTCACTCATTACCTTCGCCAAAAGCTTAAATTCCATCCGCATAGCGTAATGTAGGCGCTTATGCACCGCGGACATGACCCGTGAGCCCTGTTCCAAGAGCGCAATAGTTGTTCCTACCGCCGCTTGCTGATTACCATCGCCCACTTTCATGTCTGTAATGGTCGCGAACCTCTGTCCTGCCTCCACTACGAAGCCCAATAGCTGAAATAGCGTCTGATCTGGACCTTTAAACGGCAGCGGCATAAGGCTGTCACGAATAGCCCCTCCGGGAGCGTCCACATCGCGGAACTCACCGGGCTGAAGCGGGTCATCGTCGTCTCGGATACGCAATCCGCGGGCCTTGAAGCCCGCTGGGAGATTGGATAACGTTCCTGCGTCAATTAACTGCCTCAGTGCCGCCGTGGCGGTTCGTGACAACCCGCCAATCGTATGAATCAGACCTAAACCATAGAACCCAAACCCCGGAAGAAACTTATAATGCACAAAATATTGTATTTTACGCATATTATCATCTTCTTCTCTGTAGTTTCTGCGAATAGATAGGATTTGTCCGTTATCTTGCGATATCGTTACAACATAAGGGATCTTAATTCCTGTTGGTTCGCCTTCTTCGTCCTTGTCCTCGTACCCTTCGAGGTCTAAATCAACGTGACACTCTAAAATTGTGCAGTCGTAATCTATTTGTGAGGCGCTAACGCCATCAATTCGCTCTAATTCCGTAGAAATCGAGGTAGAATCACCCTGTGCAGGGATAACAGGCATGTCAAGATAAAATCCCGACACCTGTTTTTTGCGTAAATCGTTCAAAGACATGCGAATCACTTGAGAAATGTTCGGACAAGTCTCCAAATCGGAAGTTTCGTATGGAACAACAAGGTTTTCTGCGGGTACAAACTTAGATACAGCCCGTCCCAACGTCTCGTCAAAGTAAACCTTCTTAAATGTCGATCCCGCAAGAGGTAAATAGAACAACATCTGGTCTAACTCAGGCGTATATTCCTCCATCACACCTGTAACATAGTAATTCATAAACTGACTGACACGCTGTGCCTGTGCCGTCTTGTCTGGAGTTTCTGATCCGAGGACCACGGCCCGTACTGGACCGCCCGCGGGCAACAATTCGTTAAACGCCTGTGCCTGAAACTGTGTGGCCGCTTCTGCCAATATCGGGTGTGTCACACCGCTCGCTCCTCGGAAAGGTTCCGAACGCTCATTGTAGTTAAATCCCAGTAATTCAAGGCCATTGGCGTAGGCATCTTCCCATTCCTGACGACTTGCCTTGTTCGCATCGAACTCTGACGAAAGTTCCGAGGCTATTCGCCCAAGTTCCCTGTCTGGCATTTCTTCGGCCAAGTTGGCATAGAAATCATCGTTCATGCCCCGTTGGTCTTGTGGATCGAAGTCCACCTCAACGCCACCGTCTTCCTCCATCGTTATTTCAATTTCAGGTGTTTCCATGCCTTCGGTAATCGAAACGATGTCCGCGTCCATCGAGCCGGGGATCTCAAGTTCTATCTCAGCCTTTAAATCTTCTTCATCCAGTTGCGACGGTACACGGTCTACCTGCCCCGCATAGGGTTGTCTTTCTTCTGCCATAAGGATCTCCTTTGACTACAAGTCATTTCTTTTTCTTTGGCGTCTCAGCGTAGAGGTTATCAAATATTTGATTAACATCCAAGACATAATCTAAATTAGACTTGGAATAGTGAATATGTTGCGAGGGCAAAAAGTCTGGGGCCCCTTGCCCTGTTTCAAACCAAGCGGGATGCGTAACGCGGACCCTGTTGTTGGGTAACGCCACAATGTTTCCTGTCCACTCGCCCGCATCAAGCAGTTCCAAAACATGGCTCTGCTTGTGCTGGGCAGGGTCATCAGCAATCTCGCTCTCTGTGTAATCGACTGTAAAGTAATATTTTGCGGGATAAAAGTTACCGTCGATTTTTGCGACCCAAGGGCAGGGAGTTGCCCTATCGAGAACGTAGACTGCGTGATAATGCGAAGGGCAGTCCCAAGGTTGGACCTGATGCGTGAGCATCGGTTTGGGCCACTCGGCAAATGGTGTATCGGCAACCAACGCCGTAATCGGCATTCGCGCCCACATTGCCCCTCCGTGTACGTTTGGCTGATCGTCGTCGTCCGTCTCACAACCTGTAAATATCATTTGAAAGCTCAAGCACCTGTTGGGCATTGTCGTTACCGCAACACACATCGCATGTATAAAATCACCCTGATATTTTAGATGATTACATGTGTACTCTCTTCTCACCCAACATTTGAAGTGAGGGATGTTACTCTGTAAGTAGGGCAAGTTACTTTACTTTACCGCCCTTTTTCATGCCTTTAGGTTTAACCTTACCGCCTTTAGCCATGCCTTTAGGTTTAACCTTACCGCCTTTAGCCATGCCTTTGGACTTCATCATGCCCCCGACAAGACTTGCAGAATACTGCTCCATAGTCATTGGCATTCCAGCGGCTCCGCCACCGGCCATCTTCTGAACAGGTCCGCCCTTCTTGTACATCTTCTTCTTCATGCCGACCTTGCCACCTTTTTGATACATTTTCTTCTTCATCATTTTTATGGGTCCCTTATAAAAATATCGACTCAGCTTACCATAGGTCGTTGGGGTTTGGCAATGAATTGTTCAAAAGCGGATATGCCCC
>Ga0098036_1000552_pt1 | contig 16051 bp, 20 predicted proteins | sample 4_EtaG_FD_77064 | JGI IMG/M metagenome (GOLD analysis project Ga0098036, IMG submission 77064) | Marine viral communities from the Subarctic Pacific Ocean - 4_ETSP_OMZ_AT15127 metaG | ecosystem: Environmental > Aquatic > Marine > Oceanic | place: Pacific Ocean | collected 2015-01-07 | reverse complement strand
TGCATAAAAGTTGATTGTATCAGCAGTTTCAAAATCTATTTTTGTTTGGTCATCTTCACCAATTTTAACATCAGTAGCTAAAATAGATGTAATGCCTGTTTGTGCAGCGTCTATTGCAAAATCAATATTATCATTTGTTGTATCATAAGTAACTGTAATACCACTTTCAGTATTACTAGATATCATATTAGTTCCAACAGTATCTCTAATATAAGTTGCTAAAGCTGTTCCATCTACAGTAATTGCATCTGCTTCAAGAGTACCATCAACATCTACATTTCCAGAAAAATCACCAGTAGCTGCATCTAGTTCTCCAGATAAAGTAATATCAGTAGCACCTGTAATAGCACCATTAAGTGCAACTGCACCATTAATATCTATTGTTGTAGCCGCTATTTGTACTTCTGTGTCTGCAACAATATCTAATTGACCATCAGCAGATGAATTAATATATAAAGCAGAATCTCTAAAAAGAAGTTTATTGGTACTATTTAAAGTTAAACCTGTCCCGTCAGTGTGTGTTAAAGTTGTATCAGAGTCTGCACCAAATTTTAATACAGAAGAATCAGATCCTAGAATAAGATCGTTTGATAAAGTTAAATCAGAACTACCATCCTCAAATACTAATTTACTAGCCGGTACTGTACAAAAAACATCTTTTGTACCTGAAGCAAAACTTACTGCACTATCACTATTAGAAGAAGATATTACAGTTGTTCTTGTTAAATCAGAACTGTCTCCATCTAATGTTCCAAGGCCAACTTCCCACTCATCAGCAGTTTGATGAACAATTGCATAATAAGTAGTATTGGAATTACCAACACCACTACCAAAAGTTTCAAAACCAGTAACTGCTCCACCAAGAGACACGGCTCCTGTTCCTGTGGTTGTAGTTGTTTCTTTTACACGATCATTAATGACTAATGCCATTTAAATTTTTCTCCTATGCTAATCTTAATATAGCGTTACTTGCATCTGCAGTTGGAAACTGAATTGTAAATGTTCCACTTGTAGATGTTTTATCACCACCAAAATCTAAAATAGCAACTGCTTTATTAGAATCAGAACTATTATAAATTAAAGCTCCTCTTGCTGTAATTGTAGCAGATGTAAACGATACATCTGAAAAATCACAAAGAGCTGTAGTTCCAGAAGTAGTGGGGGTAACACTAGTTAAAGTTCCTCCTCCTGCTGAATAAGTTCCTGAATCAGAAACCTCATTTGAGCTTGAGTAGGCAGTTGTGCTAGCATCTAAAGAAGCAGAACTTGTATATAGCGCAATTTTAAAAGTATCACCTGAGGTTGCAGTAAAATTATGCGTACCTACGAGTAACTCTTGTTTAAAACTTGTGCATACAGCTTGAGTTATTGCCATGTTTAATCCTCCTTATGGATTCATTGATTTAATAGGGGTTCTTAAAGCCCCGTGCATATATTCATCTCTTCGGTGCCTTCCTTGTTGTTCCATTGCCAACTCTTGGATAGCTCTTTGATATGAACCTTCATATAATTGCAGCATTTCTGCTGGACCCTTCAAGAATTTGAAGGCCTCTGCAAGACAACCATATAATAATGCTGACGGAGCATTATCACCTAACCACGTTGTGGTATTTGAACTAGACAGTCTTGTTGGTAATCTAGTTATAGCTAATTCGACATTATAAGCAGAATCTGGCGTTGGCGCAACTATTAATGAGTTGTGATCCCACCATGACCAATATTTTGGTGTCCCTGTTGATGTTCTATCTGGGGCAAATTCACTTATAAAACTAACATCTCTTTGTTCTAAAAAAGTTCTTGTTGGTGTCCCTGAGGCAGGGTAAATCATAAAAGACCTTATTGTTCCTAGGGATTCTGGTGTAGGGGAAGATCCGCCAGGTAAAGAAATAAATGCGTTACTTGAAGTTAAATTAGCAGATTGATTTGATTTAAAGACATCAAGATCCACTTCTCTAAATATTCTATTTTCTACATGTTCAATAAAATCATTGGTTATTGTAGATGTTAAAACATCTGTACTTACTTCAGTATAATCTAAAATTTGTTGAGTTAATTCTGCGTATGTTGTCATGATATACTCACCGTTACATTATTAATAATCATTGACATATTTGTATCATTTGATTGTTGAGGTTGCATTGTATTATTTTGATCAAAGATAGTTCTCCTTCCAACCAATATTTCTATTGGCTCGCTTCTATCTGGCCTTGCATTTGATAATGCTTCGGCATCTGCCGCATGTGTTGTGGCCTGTTCATCTTGAGGATGCCTTGCTTCAAATTCAGATTTATGAACAAGATTACCATTCCATTCTTTTTTCATTTCATTGTATGGAAATTCCATGCCACTTCTGTCTGAAATTGCTTTTGCATATTTGCCACTTGCGGTAGCCATTACATAACTCCTATCTTTGGAACAAGCTTAACAGAAGTTCTTGTACTGTCTTCTGCCGCAGCTCTTTGCCATTCATCTTCATAAACTTGTTTAAGTAATTGTATTCTTTCAGGAGCTTTTTTCATTGCAATATAGTAAGCAAGGCCTGCTACTAAACAGGGTAAAAATCTAAAAGGAACTTCTGCATTATTTGTATATGCTCCTGCGTCTTGTATTCTAGTCAATGCGTAATATTTAAAAGTATCTGCTGCATTAGGTTCTGGATACAAGTATAATTTAGGTGTAATAGATCTTTCTAAATAATATTGTGTTGGTGTTGCTGATGTTGTTTTTTTGGCTATGTGTAAATATTCAGCTCTACTAATTCTATCTAATTGCGAATCATTAGTTGTATCAGATGCTGTAGTTAATACGGCAGACATAATATCTACGACATCAGTTCCTAAATCATAGGAAAGTGTTCCTGAGGTTAATGTTTGTGTTCTTAATTCAATAGTCCAAAGATTTAATCCTCTATTTCCCCATTCGGCAAATAAAAGATTCATAGATCTTCGAGCCATTTTAAGGTCAAATCCTGAACGTACAGAAAGCCCACATCTTTCGTAAGCTTCTTCAATAATCTCTTCTACAGTTAGATCAAATGTTGTTGTGCTTGATGTAGCCATATACCATTAATATATTTTCTGAAATTCAGCTATTATTGTGTACATGTTACCTGAATCTGCGGCACCTGGTACAACTAAATTAACATCACTTTCGTTACTGTTACTAGTTTTATCTGCAGGTATTCCACCAAATTCTCTAAAATCCCAATATCCTGTTCCAGTTAAACCAATTATAGGAATATCACCGTCTGAGTCTTCTTCATCTAAACGAGCATAAGAGTCTCCTCCATCTCCACCTTGACATGAAAACCAAACTCTAAGTAAACCTAAATGTGCTACAGAAGTTCCGTCAGCTCTTGCATCTAATGCTGATACATCGCCAAAAACTGTTGTAGCTCCTGATCCATCTGATTGATTAACAATTTTAATTACGACACGATTGTCGTTTTGTTGTAGGATTGTTGGTCCTGTTACTGTATCTGCCATTTGTTTCCCTCCTTAATCAAGAAACGTGGGGCCGAAGCCCCACAGTATTATTTTTAATTGTCTGCGAATGCAGGTGCATCTGCACCTTCTGAGAAACCCCAAATTAGCCAATTAGTACTGTCTTTAGCCATAATGTTAATCTCCATACCACCAAAGTCTGTAAGAGTTAATTTTGAGTTAGAGTTTCCATCAGAATAAATAGTTACATTATCCGCATTTGAATCTGCATGAACAACACCGCCAATGAAGTAATTGGCATCAGCCCCTGTATCAAAGATAAGGTTTTCTGTTTCTTCTGCTGCTCCACCATAAATAAATTTAAAGTGAGAACCAGCAACTGGTGAAGGTAGTGTAATTGTTCTATTTGCTGAAATAGCAGGGACTACAATTAGTCTTCCACTATGTGTTGCATTAGTAAGAGTTGTATCTTCATCTCCTAATGTAACAGGTCCATCACCCATAGTGATGATTTCAGTAACTGCTCCAGTAGAGGAGTTTTTACTTATTGTTTTTATAGTATCTTCAGATCTTATTGGACCTGAAAAAGTTGATTTAGCCATTTTAAACCTCCTTGGTTATATAGACCTTTTACTACGTAGTCTCTATATCGTCTGCATTAGCAGTCTACGCAGCTATTATAATTATATATATACAGTTTTAGAAGAAATTTGCAATAAGAATGGGCGTAATAATACGCCCATTCTAGAGTTTTTATTATGCTCCTGGTGAGCCGAAAATACCTCTAGGGTCAGACCAGCCGAAGCTGTATCTTTCTCTAGCTTTGTATCTTACGTTACCAGTATCAAAGTCACCTTCCATTGCAGTTTTAATCGGTGAACGATTAAAGTGCTTTAGACCGTTTGGTGCATCTGTCTTAATGAAGAAAGCATCAGTATCAGTTAAATAATGATTTACAACATATCCACCTGGGATCATTCCCATGCTTCTTACTGCATTAGTATCATTATCTGATGTAGATGTTCTTAATTCAGTCTTCATAAGTCTTTCAGCAACAAACTGAAGATTCACAGGAATGATCATCTTAGTTGCTTTGACTGCTACTTTTAAGCCACGATTATCAATAAAGCCTGCAATGTCAATTAATGCTTGCTCTAGTGATGTTTCGTTCAAGTCAGCAGATGTTGATAGTTCGTTGGCATAATTGCCACCTGCTACTGTTAAGTGTGCAGTTGAACATAATTCAACACCGTCTCCGCCTGTGTAAGAAGAGTTAAATGCTCTGTTAAGAACATTTGCACCCTTAATTTCTTTAGCGTTTGCCATTGAACGTGCTAAAGCTTTTGTGTATCTAGAACTAAGACTATCGTAAAGGTTATCCTCTACTGCTTCCTCAGTAATAGCAAAAGCTAGTGCCATTGTTTCGTGTGAGTAACGACTAGTGTGTGCTTCAGTTGCGTCATCATATTGGATGCCTGCTCCTTCAGCTTTCACTGGTGCGGTACCAAATCCTGAAAGTTCAACTTCTTCTTCAAATGCTCTGTCTGAGCTTTCAACATCGAAAATTGATTTCCACTCTTGGTCGTATCTTGCATATTCCAGACCGAATAATGCATTAAGACCAGGTTCCAACTCTTTAACGAGTTGACTTCTTGATATAGCCATCTATTAGTCCTTCCTATTAGATACCAGCAGTGTTGCTATAGTATAGACCTTCGTTAATTTTAACTAGGAAATTACCGTTTGCACTTGCTGTGTCATTATTATTTGGATCCGTTGTTACATCCACGATTCTCATTTGAGCTGTTGCAGCTGTTATTGAACTAGAATCAAGCTCTTGCTTAGAACGGCCTGTAGCTGTGCTACCTGCGTGAGTTGATACAATATCAGCGTTAGCACCTCTATTGGCAGGCCATGAGGCTCCAATATTTGTGCTGTCTTCTTGAGCTTCGTAGATCACTCTTGGATCGTCGATTATAAAGGCCACTGCATCAGTTGCTGTTGTGCTAGCGGGCCAATATTTTGAGTATGTAGGTTCACCTGCAGAATTAGTGTAGAAACATCCATTAAATACGCCAACTAAGTTAGTTGCTGCCGCAGCTCCAACGGTAATTGTACCGTCAGTGTGCAATTCAACTGCATCGCCTGTGAATATGTTTGAAGAATATTCACTTGCAATTCCGTAACTTGTTTGGCCACCATTAAAAGGTGCTCCACCCATCATCTTTGTAGGTCTAAACCCATAAGGGGCATCTTTATTTGCCATGGTTTAAGTCCTCCTATAAAACCAGTTAGGTTTTTATTGTTAAGTTATAGTGATAGGAGGTTTTCAAGAATTTTACTTCTTATCTCCTCTACCACCACCAAAAGTAACACGACTCTGTCTATCGACAGTAATCGGCATACTTCGATGCTGCTCCTTATAAAGATTATTGTCTACAGATTGCTCTTGTGTTTCCGTCATGTCACGAAAATACTGAGATCTGCTTTCAACTGTTTCAATCGGTATACGAGCAAGCAGTAATCCACCTACACCTATAACTCCTGCGTGTGCCCCGTCTTCAATAGTTGGAGAAGCAAAATTTGGGTACTCATCTGCACGAACTAGCTCAAAACCTTCTCTTAGTCTTGAAGCCATGTTTTTTTTATCGTCTGTGCCTAGAGTTTCTGCTCTAATCCATCTATGTCTGAAACCTTCGGGTGCTTCAGGTGCTTCTAAGCTTGATGGTGGGCGCCATGGTTGTGCTCTCTTTGTTTTTTCACGAGTTGCATCAGTGCGTGAGGTCTTCTTGGTAGTTTTATTTTCCATTGCTATTACTCCTTCACGTATTTAGCGTATTCCTCCAGAGGTACTCCAAGTCTTTTGGCGATATGGACTTGGCTCGGAGATAGTCTAACTGTTTTGCGTCCAGATGATGATTGCGTCGTTGAACGACCTGCAGATGCTACAGATTGGACGGGCTTTGTAGCTCCTGTATTTTGAACCCCATCAAATTTGTGGGGAAACTCTTGTCTCATCCTAGAATCAATTTCAGAATAATATTCATCTGAATTTGGATCAAAGCCTTGTTCAACTACTTTTTTATGAATACCAAAACTAGCGTAAGTCATCGCTTCGTCTTGTCCAAACCAAGTGTTTTTATCGGCCCAGGCTTCCGCCTTAGGATCTTTACGTTTAGGAGGTGTTTCTGCAGGAACTGCCTGCTCTTTTGCCTCCTCTTGAGAAACTCTTCTAGCTTCTGTTGTAGCTAAAACCCTTTGATTGTCAATAGCTAATTTAGAAAGAGAGTCTTGTGCTTGTACTTGTGCATCAACATTCCCTTCACTAATAGCTCTAGCTAAATCTTCTTTTACTTTAGCTGTTTCAACCTCAGTTCTAGCTTTATATTCTTCAATATAGCTAGTGTCTATGCTATTTTTTTCTGCTTTAAGTTTTTTGTTTTCTTCTGCTACACGTTTTGCGTAATCAAAAGAAGCTTGTTCTCTTCTTTCCGTTTCACGAAGCTTTCCAGTAAGTTTAGCGATTCTAGTCTTAACTTTGTCACTATACTCTTCTAATTCTTCTTTAGGAGCTTCTTCTTTTATTTCTACTTCAGGTGTGCCTGGCTTTTTAACTGAATTTTCTTCTTTTAATTCAACATCCACGTTATCACCTTCTGTAGGAACATTTACTACAGGTTCTTCTGTAGACTTTAGTTGTTGTTCTGGCATGGTTCCTCCATGTTAATATAAGTGCAGTATATCCTCAGGATTACTGATTGTTGCTAAAATTTCGTCATCATTTAAAATACGAATTTCTCCACCTTCAATTTTAAGGCGAGATCCTGCGTATCTACCAAAGATAACCCAGTCTTTCTCTTTACACCACGGACCTTCCGGGAATCTGTTTGTATCTCCATAAGCATCGGGACCGACACTTAAAACATAACCACATACAGTAGTTACTTGTTGCATTTCTTTTGTTGCATCAGCTAAAATTATTCCACCTTTAGTTTTATCAGAACCTTTATATGGTAAAACAACAATCCTCCACCCTGTAGGTTTTGGTAATCTTTCAGTTAATTTTTCAGATAAATTTTTTGGATCAATTTCTTTTACTTGATCAGATTTAACCTCTCCAAAGTTTAGAACTCTTTCAGGTATTTTTTTACTCTTGGTCAATATCTATTCTCCTTTTTTGCAAGAAATCTCGTATTTCTTGTTCTATAAAATCTAGTGATTTTAACTGTCCAACTAGATTACTATAATTATTATAGTCTTCCACTCCTCCTGTCAAGATAACATCACTAATGTCCATTCTTTTTTCACTTATTATTTTCTTTATTTCTTTTATTAGATCAATTGGATCCATTATTGCCTTTCTTTTAATTTTTTAAATTTATTTCTTTTTGGTTATTAAACCCATAGCGCCTTTTGCACCCTTAATCCCAAAGCTTGCGCTACAGGCGATATATAAGAGATGCTTGTAATAATCAGGAAGTGAGTGTAGGGCTTCAAAGCCCGCTTTGATATGTGGTGTCCATCCGGGTATGAAGACTACCACCGCAGGAACTAGAAGACATATTAAAATTAGTTCGTCTTTCCAGGACCCCTTCATCTGATCAACGGCCGAGGCCTCCCAGGAAATTTTTCCCTGTATCTGCTGTTCTTTCAAAGCCTTTGCTGCTTTAATTTCAGTAACAGCTAATTCTGCTTTTGCTTTTTTTGTCTCCACAAAACCTTTCACGGAGTCAGTTACGACTCCGAGAAGGGGCTTAGCTAATAAATGCCAAACCATAGTATTACGCAGCTCCTGTCATCTTACTCAAGATAACTATAACTGCAACGGCAACGATACCTGCTTTAATCCAGTCTTTCATTTGCCAGTCATTCCATTCTTTGAGCCAAGCCCAAACATCTTTAAGTAGTTTCATAGTTCCTCCTTAATGTTCACAATCTTTACAATTGCAATCTGTTATAGGGCATACACTATCATTTGCACAATGGCAATAGTGTTCACAATCTTTACAATTACAATTTTCGTTTGACATTATCTAAACTTCACTGTTTTTTTGTAGCCTTTGCCACCTTGTTCTACAACTTCAACGTCTCCGCCGTCCTTATACATCATTCCGCCACCCATCATTTTTTTAGCGTAACCACCATCTTTATAATTCATCATTCCGCCACCCATCATTTTTTTAGCGTGACCTCCGTCTTTATAATTCATCATTCCGCCACCCATCATGCCAGGTATTTGAATCTCTTTTGGCATTCTAATAACTTCGTCAACTTTTACATTACCGCCTTTATCATAACCCATTATTTTTTTAGCAACGTCAGGTTTTTTTGATGCTAGTGCATTCATTCCTTTAGAAGGATATTTTCCATTTTTATTCATCATCTACTCCTTAGTGTATTGTTCTTGGTTGATCATCAAATCCTAGTTCTACTATTTGTCTAAATAGTAATTTTGTTAGATCTTCCCCTAATGCTTCAGTATATAGCATTTTTGCTGTATTTAAAAACGCATTTGCAACAAATACTGCATCATCAGGATGCTTTGTATTATCTTCGGCTAATTTATAGGCCTTTTTCATAATATCTGCAGTAAAATTGTTTAAATAATCATCTTTCATTAACAATTCCATTTCCTTAATGCTTTATTAATTCTTGAATTTGGATCATTTGCTGTTTTTTTACTAGTTAACTTCTTTTTCATACCTTTCATTCTAGCACAAAAAGAAGCTCTCCTACTAGAATCTTTTGATCCTTTTTTTAATTCAGAGGGTTTTTTAGTAACTGCTTTTTTAAGTTTAGAACCAGGATTAGCAGCTCTATATGAAGCAATACCTTTAGCATTTAATCCTCCTGATTTACTTTTACCTTCTTTCCTTGTCCATGCAGGTGTCTTTGACATTATCTCATAGCCATACCATAACCACGTACAGCTAGCCCTCCTGATCTTGCTTTAAATGTTTTAACATTTGATGGTTTTGGACCTGTATTACCTGCTTTTTGTTTTCTAGCCACAGCACTTTGTTTTTGTCCTTTTGACATTGCTCTTGCTTTAGCTATAGGAACACATTTAGGATAATTTTTTCTTTTTTCTTTACCGCTTCTACCGCATTTAGGATAAGAACCATCAGATTTTTTATTGGCTATATCTACCCAATTTTCTTTAACCCAAGCTCTTAATCCTTTTTTAGCCATTATGAATAACTAGTTGATTTTCTTTTATTTTCCATGACAGCACCACATCCTTTTGCAATACCACCAATATTCATGTGAGAAACTTTTTTTCTAGCTTGTGAAAGCTTATTTCCATCACCAATCATACCACCATCGGCTTTTTTGTTATTTTTACCTCCTGGTGTTACCTTGCCTGAACATACTGCAGACGCATACATGTTAGCATAAGCTGAAGGATAAACCTTAAACTTACGTTTTGCTGCCTCTTTACCTTTTGCACATAATTTTCCCATTTTATATCCTATCCTTGTTCATCTGTGACTGCTTTATAGCCACATTTTCTCTTTGTTGTTCTTTTTTAAGTAATCTATCTTGTGCTCTTTCACTTCTATCCATATTGCGATCTCCCTCAGCTTTGTCAAGTGCTACATTTGCCTTTAATTGAGCTATATCTTCTTGAGATTGCATTCTTTCCCTATCAACAGTGTCTTTTTGTTCTAATTTCTTTTCATCTAATGCTTGTTTTTGACCTTGTTGCATTGCTTTTAACTCTAAATCGTTCTTTCTAAGGTCAATTTCTTGTTGTTTTAGGTTTACAAGAGGATCATCTCCTGCGTTATCAAACATTTCTTGCTCTTCAGCTACCATTTGTTCAAGTATCTCTGCAATTTTAACTGCAACAGCACTTTCTGTTTGCATTTCAAGTTGCTGTTGTGCTTCAGGTGGTATTTGGCCTCCTGCTTGTTGCATCATTTGTTCTATTTCAGGTGCCATTTCTTCTTGTATAATATTTCTAGCCATAAATCCAACGTGTTCTGTTATATGTGCTTGTAATAAAGACATAATTGCAGGATTTTGCCTTACTAAAGATGAAGACATAAAAGCTCTGTGCGCCCTGATATGTGCAGAGTGGTCTTGATCAGGGAACGCTACAGGCTTTTGTGCGGCAAGGGAGCCAGCATTTTCCATAGCGGGATCGCTAGGTTTAGGTTGAGGAGGTGGAGGTAACACCTTCTCAATATTTTGTACACCTAAAGCCGCATACATTCTTCTGTATGCTTCGTGTAAATTATGAATTTGAGGATTAGATTGAGCAAGCTGTAATTGTGTTTGTGCAAGTGTTACACGCTGTGCCATAGAAAATATATTTGGATCTGAAACAGGAATAACATCAACTCTGTCGTCAAAATCAGATTGTTTAACCATTCTGTTTCCACCTGCAACCATGTATGGATATTCAGCAGGTAAATATTCTGAAAATACTTTTGATAATAATTTAAACTCTACTTTTTGTGCATAATGTAATCTTTTATGAATAGCGGACATAACTTTCATACCACGTTCTAAAATAGCCATAGTAGTTCCAACAGGTTGTTGCTGACTACCGCCTTCACCCATCATCATATCGGTTACACCTGCAAATCTTCTACCTGCTTCTGTAACAAATCCTAATAATTGAAATAAAGTTCCACTTGGTTCTTTGTAAGGAAGAGGCATTAAAGATTCTCGTAAGTTTCCACCCGGTGCATCAACATCTCTCCACTCACCTGGATTTAATGCTTCATCATCATCTTTAATTCTAAGTCCTCTTGATTTAAATCCTGCAGGTAAATTAGATAATGTTCCTGCATCTATAAGTTGACGTAAAGCTGCAGTAGCAGTTCTTGATAAACCACCAAGCATGTGGATAAGACCAAAGCCATAGAATCCTAGGCCAGGTAAGAATTTAAAATGAGTAAAATATTGTTTTTTGCTACGAAGACCATCTCCTTGATCCCAATTTCTATAAATAGATAAAACTTCTCCTGAATCATCATCAATAGTTACAATGTATGGAAGCATAATACCTGTAGGAACTCCTTGTTCATCTGTATCTTCAAAACCAGGAATATCTAAGTCAACGTGCATTTCTAATAAATTGTATTCCTCTTCACTAAAGGAAGCTTGTTCAACACCTACAATAGAATCTTCTTTTTCTTTTATTTCAGAAGGATCTCCTGACGAAGGAGTAATATCTATATCTCTATAAAATCCAGAAACTTGATTTTTTCTTAAATCATTGCGTTTCATTTTTACAACGTGCGTAATACGCATACAGGTTTCTAAATCAGAAATTAAATAAGGAACGACTAAATCTTCTGCGGGAATAAACTTAGATACAGCACGTTCTAATGTGCCATCGTAATAAACTTTTTTAAATGCAGATCCTGCTAAAGGTAAATGAAACAACATTTGGTCAAGCTCTGGATCAAACTCCTGCATAGTACAGGTTACTTGATAGTTCATAAATTCTTTAATTCGTTCTGCTTGAGCTTCTACTTCAGGAGTAGAATCTCCTAAAATTTGAGTCCTAACAGGTCCACCTGCAGGAAGTAATTCTTTATAAGCTTGTGCTTGAAACTGTGTTACAGCTTCTGATAATAAAGGATGTGTTACACCTGTCGCACCTGCGAAAGGTTTAGTCCTTTCTTCGTATTTAAATCCTAGTAAGTCTAATCCATCTTTATATGTTTTTTCCCAATCAGAACGAGAGTTTTTATCATCTTCAAAATTATTTTTTAAGTCAGAAGATATTTTGTATAGTAAATCATCATCTAAAACTTCTGCTAAGTTAGCATTAAAGTTCCCTCCGTCTATTTGTGGACTACCTGGGTTAAAATCAAGAGTTGCTCCTCCATCATCGTCTTCAATAATTTCAATTCCTTTGGTTGTATTTTCAGGTTCTGGTAAATCTATAGACTGACCTACTTCTTCTATTTCAAGGTTATCATTTAAATTTTGTATTGCTTTATCAGCCATTTATTAAACTCCTATGGGTCTTAATATATCGTTAATAGATAACAGAGGATTATATGTAGATTTCTTCTGCACTATACCTCCATCTTTAAAGTATTGTGTGTAGGGTGTCAACATTTCAGGTGTTAATTCTAATAAGAACGTTTCTACCTTTTCTCCTGCATTTCCAAAGTCTACTGTTCCTATAGATATATCAGAATTTTTAGTTTTAGCTATTCTTCTTAAAGATTCTTCAGAATTACTTGTGTAGTGGTTTCCTAAATGATCTTTGGCTTTGGGTCCACCATATTGCATATCATAGGCCACGTGTTTACCCTGTCTCCTGGGATCACCAGGAGGTAGTTGTATGCCTGATCTAGGATCTGCAGCTTTCACTGCTTTTGCAGGTGCTACAGCATAATGAGAAGGAGCATCTTTGTTTATCTGTATGGCTCCATTTTCATCAAAGTAAAATCTTTTCCTAGCTGCTTCATAGACATCATTTTTAATTAATGCATCTACCCAATCTTTTTGATTTTTAAAAGGTATATTAGGAAACATTTTTTCAGGATCTACATCATCAATTCTTGAATTAATTATGTTTAAAGCTTCATCTCTTATAGATGCACTTTGATCCATCTCTCTAAATAGTGTAGGGGTTATTTTATCTAGTTCCATTTTAGATACTTTGTCTAATACTTCATCTGCTTTTATTAGCATTTCTAGTTGACCTTGTATTTCTGATACAGTAGCAGGCATAGGTCTAAAGACATTGTCTAATTGTTTTTTTAAATCTTGTAAACTAGCATCTCTATTTGGAAGATTCTGTCTATCATCAAGATATTGTCTAATCTGTGCTTTAATATCAGATTTTTTAGAAGCAGCTTTTTGTAAGAAATCTGATTGTATTTCATCTGCTACATTAACAATAATTTTTTTACCTGTTGCAGCTGTTCCCATTCTGTCACTATTAAGGGACCATCCAATAACATAAGGTTTTCCAGCTAACTTATTTTTTGCAGCGAATCCAACATCATCTGTAACCTGTCTCATATTACCGTGACCTTCATAGGCTTTAATATGAAGTGGAAGATCTCCTGTGTCTCCTCTAATATCTGTAGAGTCCATCCATAGAACTCTTTCTTCTCGTGTACCATTAAGATAATTTTCTTGTCGCCCTGAATTACCGTACTTTAAAGTACCTGCAGAATCTGAATATTTAGATGTTTGTATAAAATTACTTGGAGAAGATGCTACTAATTCTGCCATTTCATCGTATGTGATTGCTGTGTCTTTTGTAAACTGTCGAGACTCATTATTGAAGCCTCCTTTTTTATTTAAGTATTGTCGAATGTAAGCATCTTCTAATTCACTTTCTCTAATACCAAGAGATCGAAAATAATCATTCCATTCTTTTGCAGGCATAGCTACTGTATCTCTTGAAACATCTTGCCCTTTAATAGTAAGATTTCCTGTTGGAGAGTTCATAGCTTGTGCAAGTCTCGAATAGTAAAGTCTGTTTGTTCCTGATCCAATAGCTGCATCGGGAGTTAAAGTAACAGCTAATTGTGTTCCTGTTGTTTGTTTTTTAAATTTAATAGGTACTTCTACTTCTTCTATTCTAAATCGTGCGTCTTCTAAATTTCCTAGTTGTAATGCTTTAACATTAGCTTCATCATAACTTTTAGCTTGAAAAACTTTATTTCCTTCTGGTCCATAAACATTATAACGCTTTTCTGTTTGTCTTGATGCTCTAGGATTAGGATTAGGAAATACTTTTTGTTGAGACTTTTGAATATTGGTAATTGTTTTTGGTGCATTGCCTACCGTCATCCAATCCATGATAGGTTTAAATACTTGTTTAAGAGGAAATGCTTCTGCGGAAGGTATAAAGAAATTACCTATCTTAGAGAGCATGGATCCCTGGTCCGGGGCTCGTGGCTCTTGGTTCTCTTCTGCCATAACTTGATCCCCGTCTTCATAACCACGGACATCGCCTCCTTCTGCATATTCTTTACCATATATATTTTTAGGTATTGAAGGGGCATCCTCTATATAAAATGGTATAGCAGGAGTATCAAATTTTTGATTTTTTCTTCTTTTATAAGTTTTAGTGTTTTTCGTAATAATATCATTAATTATTTTTTTAGCTGTTTCCATTAACTGTAGTGATGTGGGTCTTTTTGCTACACCAAATGCTTCTCCTCTTCCTAATATCTTTATAACTGATTGTACTCCATATTTTTTAAGTTTTTCATTAATAGCCACTAATCTTTTTGATTCTTCAAGAGTTTCAAACCCTCTAACGTTTATTGCATCTCTAATTCGTATTAATTCTTTTTCAATAGGTAGTTGAACTCCAAAGTTTGTATTAACAAAACCTATTCTAGCACTTTCCGCTAAACCTCCAACACCTTGGAAGTCTTTTGTATCTATTGCTAAAGGATAATCATGTAATATCTGTAACTCAAAATCTTTAGCAGTAATACCTTTAAATGCTTCTGGATTTTTTTTAATAGCATCATTTACCATTTTTTTAATTCTCGTATCCATATCTTTTCTTTCTGCAGATAGTTTATCATATTTAACTATTTCATCTGCATAAGTTTTTTTCCAAGAAGGGTCTAGATTTTTCAAAAAATAATCTCCATATTCTCTTTTATTTTGAAAACCAGTATTTGGACGATTTGAACTTCTAAAGAGCCCGTCTATTACATAATGCTCTCCTGTTAATCTTTTACCTTCATTACCTAATCTTTTACTTCCTTGTATATCTAAATTATATTTTTCTTTTGAATAGATATCTTTAATTTGAAAATTATTATTTTTTTCCCATACTTTAAACTTTTCTTTTAATGTAGGGTTATTTAACAAAGCCTTATCTAGATCTCCCCCTTCTTTATTTATTGCAGATTGTAATTCTATTTTTAGAGAATCATTATCTGGTGCATGTCTTAAATAAGCTTCTGCAATATCATCTCTATTTAAAGCAGTTTTTTCGCTTCTATAAACAATTTTGTCTTTTCCATATTTTATATTTCCTTTTTCAATATTTTTATTGTAGGTGTTTATATCTGACCTGGCTTGTTTGTTGGTCACACCTGCTTCTTTTGCATAATCATCTAAAGTTGGTAGTTTTTGTTGATTAAAGTATCTACTTTGAATTTCTCTATATGTATCTAATCGTACAGGAATGTAGTTAGGGTTATCAGCATTTTGCCTTTTATCTTTTATGTTATATTTTTCCATAAGGATTTTGCTATCTTCTCTAAAAGGTTGACGAACTGCTGAATAAGTTCCTCTGTCGTCTGCTGCACTTTTAACTCCTGAATCTAAAATTATCTGAGCCATAGATTTGTTTTTAATTTTATCAGGATTGTTTTTTATATAAGATTCAACTTCGTTATATTTTTTTGGATTTTGTATAACTGCATCTACTTTTGGTCCTGTAGGTTGTTTAGCTGCATCTACTTTTGATCCTTTAGTTTGTAAAGTATTAGCTGTATCTACTTCTTTGATAAAAGAAGTTGATTGCCCTGTGATTGGAAATTCAATATCAACTTTGACACCAGGACCATCACTTTTGACACCAGGATCCTCACTTGTGTATTTTTTTATGATTTGTAAATCATCTTCATGTTTCATAAGTAACTCAGGATTGT
>Ga0098036_1000551_pt1 | contig 16102 bp, 22 predicted proteins | sample 4_EtaG_FD_77064 | JGI IMG/M metagenome (GOLD analysis project Ga0098036, IMG submission 77064) | Marine viral communities from the Subarctic Pacific Ocean - 4_ETSP_OMZ_AT15127 metaG | ecosystem: Environmental > Aquatic > Marine > Oceanic | place: Pacific Ocean | collected 2015-01-07 | reverse complement strand
CGTATTATCTGATCCGGTAGTCACCGCATCGCCTGCTGAATCTCCAACGGCTACGTTATCCGTTCCAGAAGTATTAGCCCCAAGAGCATCTGATCCAATTGCTATATTATTACTTGCTGTTGTTACAGCATCCAGCGCACCAGAGCCTATAGCAACATTATCGCCACCCGTTGTTATTGCACCGCCTGCATTATCTCCGACTAAAGTATTTTCATTTCCTGTTGTTAGGGCATCACCAGCAGAATCACCTATAGCTACATTATCTGTTCCGGTTGTTAAACCAGCACCTAAGCTACCAGAACCCAGTCCTACGTTACCCGTACCGCCTGTCATATCTAAGACATCAGTAACTGCGGCTCCTGAGCCTGCGCCATCAGCCACAACCATCTTAATTCCGCCATTAGGAATTACGACATTAGCGCCTGTTCCCTGACTAAGTGTTACTGTAGCTCCAGCAGAGTTTTGTACAACCCAAACGTTACTTAATGTGTTAGGAGCCAATGTGACTGTACAAGCTTGCGATAAAGAACCCGTAAGAGTTAAAGCCATAGACCGAAAAGCATCACTTGCACCATCGGCCATTGTAATAGTTGCCGTACTCGCATCAGATAAAGCCTCTGATCCAGAACCGAATTTTTCAGCAATTAATTCTAAATTTGTATTTGTCGTTGTACCCCAAGTACCACTACCATCTCCGGTAGCCATTTCATTAAGTCTTAGGTCATTAACGTATGTGCTTGCCATATTATTTCCTCAAATTTGCTATGCAGCAATATCTTCCCAATTTGGTGTTTGACTTGTCGAAACCTCTGAATAACCTGGTATTTGACTGGTTGATACCTCTGAGTAATTCGGTGTTTGACTTGTCGAAACCTCTGAATAATTCGGTGTTTGACTTGTTGATACATCTGAATAGCTTGTTGTTTGCCCAGGGACGACATTTCTCCAAACAATTAAACTATCTATTGCTCCTGTAGAAACCACTCCTGTTGGATGTACATTTGCATCCGAAGTTGTTGTTATCGTTCCAACTGATCCAGTAGATGCGGTTTGCGTTACCGAAATAACATTATCACTTACTGGAGAAACGCTTCCTAAAGCGGTGGTTCCTACAACGTTAGTAGGATAAACATTTGCATCACAAGTAACAGTTTCGTCACCTAATCCTACTGTTGATGCTGTTCCGCTAACTCCTGTAATCGCAAAACCAGCAGCAATTACAGTTCCGACTGCGCCTGTTCCTGCTAATCCGGTTTCTGCTACATTAGCATCACCAGTTACAGTCTCGGTGCCTAATGCTGTAGTTCCCGCTAATCCTGTTAAAGTTACATTTGCTGCGCCAGTTACAGTTTCAGAGCCTATGGCTCCAGTTGCTGCTACTCCTGTTTCTGCAACATTCGCATCGGCTATTACAGTTAATGAGCCTAATACACTTGTTCCTGCTAAACCTGTTAAGGCAATAGGGTTTTCTTCACTCCAAGAATCGGAACCCCATCCTCCTCTGCCCCACCCAGTTACATTAGCCACTGGCTAACCTTACGCTATTCTGATAACAGCGTTTGAAGCATCTGCCGTAGGAAATGTGATCGTAAACGATCCGGCAGTAGATGTTTTATCTCCACCAAAATCAAATACTGCTACCGCAGGATCGCCTGAAGCAGAATCATTAAAAATCATGCAGCCTCTTGCGGTTATAGTGGCTGTACCAAAAGTCAAATCTGCAAAATCTGTAAAAGCAGTTGTCCCAGAAGTAGAAGGGTCAACGCGAGTTAAAGACTCTCCTTTTGCAGTGTAGTTCGTTCCACTAGCTTCCTGGCTTGTAGTATACGCCGTAGTAGAAGCAGACATAGTAGCCGAGCTAGTATAAAGCGCGAGCCTAAACGTATTACCGCCAGAATTTTTGAAATTGTGTACACCTTCTAAAAGCTCTTGTTTAAAGCTGGTACACATAGCTTGAGTGATAGCCATTACAGCCTCCTTATAATATTTGCCAGGTCTTTATGACCTTGCTTTTCTAATACATTACATACGGTACAAATATGATTGCTAATTCCTTCTTTTAAATAAAACGAAATAACCATTTTGCATCTATCTCTAAAAGCATTAGCTTGAGCCTTAACCATAGGGTCAGCATTCTCGCTAATAGAAATTAATTTATTAGTAGCCATTTCAGCTATCTCATCGACAGTATGACCCCTATTCTGAGTTGTTTGTACCCCTAAATCTCCTATAGATATTTCAAATTTATCTGTTTGCATTAGTATTTATTAGGTTCTACTGGCGTTAAATCTTTTCTGTTAATTATGCCTACTGGCTTGGATTCTTTTTCTTCTTTAATATCAGAAAACAAGGATACCTTTATTTCTCCATCCTCATCTGTAAAAGTGACCTTTGGATCATCTAAACGATGATACCCATACAGTTTTTCTTTTACATCAACATCTGTATCTAAAAGAGTCGATCTTGGAGCTATTCCAATCTTTATTTCTTCAGCAATACATTTTGCTATCCAAAACTCTACGCAACCCCTTCCTGCTTCTGCAAAATGCATATTGCTTTTATAGGTAAAATCAATACCAAATAAAGACATAGAGTTTACTTTTTTCCATAAACCGTAAGCAATTGCATAAGCAATAGTATTATTCAAATATCCTGTGCCAGCATAGCGAACAACTTTTTCTAATGGATACTCTTCTACAGCAGGCACTCTTTCATCTAACTCACAAGAATAAATAGGATAATCAGCTTTAGGTAGCTCTTTTCTCATCATTTCAGTCATTGAGCCAGCATCTTCTGTATCGAAAAACCTGCTCATAGGATCAAGTATAAAAGCCCTGTCTATTGAGGGAACTACACCTATCATTGCATTAATTGCCCAGACCTCATCAAATTGTACGCTATGAACCTGGGATAAATGAAAATCTATCTGGCTTTGTCCCATAGCTACAATGGCAACATCTTTGCCTTCTAAATGACTATCTAAAGTCTTTTCAAACATTTATCCTTCTTTGTCCACTTCTATAAGCATCTTTTCTGTTATAGCTATCCGATTCTAAAGTTAAACGCTGTAAAGCTTCTTTAAATCTTCCTTCGTAATTAGAAAGAATATCCGGCTCTCCCTTCATAAACGTATAAGCCTCAACCAAACTTCCATAGAGTAATGCTTCAGCAGCATTAGTTCCTAGCCAAGAAGTGCCATCAGAAGATGCCGTTATTGACTCAGGAACGTAAAAATAATGTATTTCTACTGTGTAGCCTGAATTTGGCGTTGGGGCGACCAGAAAAAAATCATCATCGAATTGTGAATAATACTTTGGAACTCCTGTGGTCGCAGATGCAGGATACGCTTCTCTAATAAAATTTACATCCTTATTAATCAAATAGTTATAGTTACTATCGCTATCTATAACCGCTAAAGAATATGGATACAAATAATCTGATGGAGAGGCTAAATATGAATTTCCACTGCTTAAAGTTCCTGTTTGATTTTTCCTAAAATTAGGAAGCTCAACAGATTTCACTATTCTGTTTTCAGCTTGAATAATAATATTCGTAAGATTGCTTACAAAAGACGTTTCAGTGTTTTGAGTGTAATCCTGTATGGCTGATTTTAAGGTTGTAAATGTCCAACTCATTCTGTACTCACCGTTAATTTTCCTACATTTCCGGTCATTTTAAGCCCCATAGTGCTTGAACCAAAAACATCCAATCCTCCGCCAATAGGATTCCAGGCATAATATGTTGTTGATTCGGTTTCGCCTTTATCGGCTCTTGGGTCATATAGTGATTGAGGATCAGAAGTATCTATTTCCCCAACTTTCAATTGGGGCTGATCCTGATCTAAACATTCTCTGCAAACTCGTAAACCATTCCTGTGACTGTCTTCTATTTCATAGCGAAGCTCATTCAGCTTATAAGTAAATCCACATCTATCACATTCGCCTAGCGCCTTACTTGCTCTTGCGTAGCTCATTCTAATATCGGCCTTGAACTAAATCTGGAACAAACCTTACGGTTGCTCTTTCTCTATCTGCCTCGCTAACATCATTCCATAGCTCATCATATCTTGCCTTTAATAAAGGGACTCTTTGTAAAGCCTCATCATGCTTGGTTGCTATATTGTAAGCAACAGCATAAGCCAAGCAAGGAAGGTATCTGGTAGGAACATCAGCGTTATTGCTTGCCGGATTGCCTACATCTTCTATTCTTTGCACATAGTCATATACCAAAGTATATGTTGCCGCTCCGTCTGGAACCGACCATAAAACTATATTAGTTGCAGATACGCCTTTATCTACATAAAACTGACTGGGCTTGGATTTCGTAAGCTTACTGGCTTGGTGGTTATATTCTGTTCTGGATATTCGGGTTAATCTTTGGTCTACCTGCTTACTAGTATCTCCAGAATCTGTTCTTATGAAAGCATCGACAACATCTAAAGCAGAACCAGGTAAAGCGTAGCTAGAGGTGCCTTCTGTTAAAGCTTGGGTTCCTTGTTCAAGCGTCCATAAGTTTAACCCTTTATTTTGCCATTCAAGAAATACTAAGTTTAAAGCTCGTTTTGCACTATTAAAATCATAGCCTGAACGCATTTCCATACCACAAAGATCATAGGCTTCTTCTAAAATATCGCCTATATCTAAGTTGAATGTTGTTGTTCCGCTAGTTGCCATAAATTACCTTCTATGTCTTGCTGTTTTTTTTGATATTTTTTTTGGTTGTTTTGAGTGCTGTTTACCTTTTGCCGTATCTTCTCGTTTTTTTCTTGTTGTCGCAGCGTACTCGGAAGAAGATAAAGACTTGATTGCAGACGTTGGCAAATACCTTTCTCCTGTTTCAGAAGATTTTTTTCCGCTTTTTGTTCGCCACTTTTGTTTAGTCCATTTTTTCAAAGACTTTTGTGACTTTCTTAAAGGCATTACTTTCCAACTTTTTTCATAGCTTTAGAATGAGCTTTAGTAAAAGAAACGCCTTTTTTCATTTCTTTTTTCATTTCACTCATATGCTTTTTGCTATGATGAACAGAATGTTTTTTTAACGTTTCTTTTTGCCTTCTACTTAACTTCATGACTTATATCCTCCGCCTTTTGCCTTATACTGCTTCGCTAGCATCTGGGCCTTACGAGCAGACCACTGACCAGGATTACCTCCCTTTCCTCCGGCTTTAATCTTATTGAAAAGATTTTTACGCATAGTGGGCTTGGTGTAGTTTCCTGCTTCGTTAACTTTTGATCTGGTTTTTTTCATCCATCACCATTTGACCTTATCCGCCCAAAAAGCGGCAGACATCTTTCCTTTCTTAATGTTCTTGCCATGCCTTGCCTTAAAAGACTTTCTTCTAGCTTTTTGTTTTTTTGATTCGCCTTTTTTTGGCTTACCCGCAGTCTTTACTCCTTGCTGACCAAATCTAATTGTCTTAACTTTATCGCCTTCTTTAGCGACAACGATATGACTCTTTTTGGGATGACTGGGAGTTCTTTTCGGTTTGTTGTACCCGCTTACTCCAGCCCTTTTTAGCCTGGAATCTTTAGTTGCTCTGGACATTTTTCTTTGCCGTATTTAAAGCAATAGCTACTGCCTGTTTTTTTGGCCTTCCCTCTTTTACCAGTTTAGAAATATTCTGACTGATAATTTTTTGGGAATGCCCTTTCCTTAAAGGCATTTGCTAGTCTTTTTGTTTTTTCATCGCAGGAGAAGTCATGCCGCCACCATACATTTTTTTTACATACTCTTTGTATGACTTGGCTTCTTTCCCGACTTCTGTTCCGCCGCCACCCATATAAAGCTTCCCGCCCTTGCGGTATTCCTTGCTCATAGGTGCGCCTAAGTTTTTTTTCTTCAGACCCATATCTTTCATTGGCATTTGGTTTCTCCAAAAAAATACCCATAAACCCCTGCTTTCACAGGGGGTTATAGGCATAAGTTTTATTTCTTTTTAACTTTCTTTTTAGCAGGCGCTTTCTTAGCCACCTTTTTCTTAGCTGGTGCTTTTTTCTTAGCTGGTGTTTTTTTAGCTTTGGCTGGCTCTTTCCCGCCAACATAAGCCTCATTAACATCAGGAGTAGAAGGATCGTCAGCTACAAAATGACCATCATCATTTCTTGCTCTTTCTCCATTCATTTCCGCACACTTCCGTTCTGCATCAGATAAATCTGGATCAGGGCCAAAAACAGGAAGATATATCCCGTTTTCTCCTAACCTGAGAACTTTGTATTGCGGAGGAAATTCACCAGTTTCAGAAATGACATATTGTTTGTCTGCCATCTTCTTCTCCTATTAGTCAGAATAAACCTTAACCATTTCTAAAATAATGGAATAAGTGTCTCCTGAAGAGTGACCTTTTGTAGTAAAAAGAATGTCTCCGTTTTTACCGCTTCCTGCATTATTCGGAATACCACCAAAGTCTTTAAAGTCCATATGTCCGTTACTGCTTTCAGCCAATTCTATTAAAAGAACGTTACTAGAAGCATTTAGAAACAACTGGACAGACATACCGACAATGGCATGACTAACCCGCATGACTCTAACTTCAGAACAGGAAACACCTGCTGCGTTAGCTGCTAAAGCAGAAACATCTACTTTAGCTACTGCGGATTCGCCACTGCCATCGCTGACATTGGTAAACTTCATAATACAGTTTCTTTCACCATCTTGGATGGTTTGTGAAGTTACTGCATCAGCCATTATTTACCCCTTACTCGAATGGAGTAGCTAGTGTACCATCACCATGAAGAATAGCTTCACAATGCCATACTGCTGCTGTAGTTGCCTTTAAGCGGATAATTCCACCCACAAGCCAGCCCTGTGCGGCTGATCCTAAATCAATAGTATCATCATCACTAGCATCAGGAATAAAAGTATTTGTGTCGCCAGCAGTTGCTGGATCAAATATCTGAGCAAAACCAGAGAATAGATCACTAGAGTTGTCAGTATTAATTTGTCCTGCACCTGTAAAGGTTGTGCCTACTATAAATGTATAGTTAAGCCCTGCTGCTGCTGTAGGTAGCGTTACTACGATCCCTGCGGCTCTGTTTAATGTGTACACTTTTCCTGAGTCTGTTGACTCAACACTGTGCGTCGCACTTGTAATACTTTCTATATTAGAATAAGCAGAAAGATATCCCGTTGTGGTGATATTCCCGCTTGTATCTATATCTAAATTAGTTGTTATAGCCCCTGTGCTAGAGTTCTTGCTGATTTGTTCAAATCCGCCTTCTGATCTAACTGGGCCGTTAAAAGTCGTATTCGCCATTTATTTTCTCCTGAAAGAAAAAACTCTATCATCTTGGCTTGTCTGCTAGGTCAGTTGATAGAGAAATTATAAAATACCTAGATAGCAAAAAAGGGAGACTCCGTTAAGAGCCTCCCTCATCTTCTTACGAACTACCTGGTGATCCCCAAATTCCAAGTGGGTCACTTACTCCAAAGGAGTAACGCTCCCTACTTTTATATCTGACGTTACCAGTGTCAAAGTCTCCATCCATAGATGTCGTCATAGGACTTCTGACAAAATGCTTCATGCCATCAGGAACATCTGTAATGATAAAGAAAGCATTGGTATCAGTTAAATAGTTATTAACCGAAAAGCCTTCAGGTATCACACCGTTTGTCTTAATAGCATTAATATCGTTGTCAGCCGTTCCTACTCTGTAATCACTTTGCAGCAAACGAGTTGCCGTAAACTGAAGATCAGATGGAATGATTAACTTAACAGGTCTAGCTGCAATCTTAAGTCCTCTTTCGTCCGTCCACTTTCCAATCTGGATAACGGCATCTTCCAAAGAAGTTTCGTTAAGATCGGCGGCTGTGGTTGGGCGATTAGAGTTCTTACCACCGCTAACCAATGGATGTCCGTCACCGCCAGTTACACCATCACCCGAAGCTGTGAACAAGTTCACGCCATCGCCTGACTGATAACTGTTAGTAAAACCATTGTTAAGTGGGTATACCGCTTTAACCTGTCGCGTATAGGCCATTGCACGGGCAAGCGCCTTGGTGTATCGACCAGAAAGAGATACATAGAGGTTATCCTCCATTGCTTCTTCCGTGATTGAATATCCCATAGCGATTGTCTCATGTGTGTAGCGAGCAACAAAAGATTCTTGCGCGGTATCATAACTGATAGACGAGCCTTCATCTTTTACTGGCGCTGCACCGAAACCGGACAGCTTCAATTCCTCTTCAAAACTTCTTTCGGAATTTTCAGTTGTGTAGATTTCTTCATGCAAATTATCGTAGGTTGCGTACTCTTCACCGAATAGTGCATTCAGTCCAGGGAGTAGCTGCTTAAGCTCCTGCGCTCTTGAAATAGCTGCCATGATTTACCTCCCTTAACCTATACCAGTTGCATTTAACAACTGATGGCCTACGTTGAACATTACCAATACATCAGTGTAAGAATCACCAACAGCACTGTCAGGGCCATCGACAAAATCGATGATCTTAACAGGGAGTGTGTTGGTAGTTGCTACAGTTGATATATCAACCGAGTTTTTGCTTCTGCCTATAGAAGTTGATCCTGCGGTCTGCACTACGGCACAGTTTTTACCAAGATCGTCTTGGTCTGCTGCGCCATCGCATTGCATTTGCATTATCAAGTAAGGATCAGAAGCCACATATGCCACAATATCATCCGCAGCCGTTGAAGCTGGAAAATACTGATTTGGCGTAAATTGACCTGTGGTTGGGTCAGTGTAAGCGCATCCAAGAAATACACCTATTGGGGTACAAGCAGTTGTGCCAGTATCCTTTTGAATAGTTGTATTAGGGTTATCATCGCCCCACTTTACAAAATCGCCATAGAAAATAGATGTTCCATAAGCGTTTTTGATTTTGTAGTGCGTAACCTTAGCATTGTATGCAGCAGACACTAATGAACCAACAGGCACTGCTCCGTGAGGAGTTGCACTTGCTGCCATAATAGTCTCCTGTCGGAATTAACCGACTAATTGATTAAAATAACTCGTTATGAGTCTTTCCCAAATGTTGTCCTCGATTTCCTTTCAAAAACCTGTTTAGGCATACGAGGATCATTGTCTTTCAGATAAATGTTATCAACTGATTCCATTTGAGTTTGTGCGTGATCTCTCAATCGCTCTTTTCTTGCTTCCGCAAGCTCTGCTGGCATCTTACATAACACTTGTCCACCAATCTCAATATGCCCTTTTTTTACCCAGTCGGAATTATAGTCCAGTAACAAATCATTAAATTCGGGATATTCCTCAAGCTTACAAGGACTCCATCCTTCTCTAAATCTTTTGTTAACGTTAGTATTTCCTATCTGAGTATCCCCAAGAACACGAGTCATAACATATCTATGATCCCATCCTGGTCTTGGGTTAGGGGCAGGCAAGTTAGTGGGGTTGTCCCAACTTTCTATTCGTTGGGAAGCATCTCTGCTATCTAAAGCCCTTGGGCTACGCTCTTGCTCTGAGGTTTCATTGGAAGAACTTTCTTTCACTGAATCGTTTGTGTTTTCTTGATCGTCCATTTAAGACTCCCTCAATACTTGTGTGGCATACTTTTCTGGCGATATCCCCAGTTGTCGAGCGAAATCTACCTGGGTTTTTGTCAGACGTATTTGCGTGGGTTTTTTGTTACCGCTATCCCTCGTTGCGGATGCAACAACCGTTTGTGGTTGTCGTTTTGGTGATTCTGCATTACCGCTCATTCCTGAGTCGCTTTCTGCTTGCACACCGAAAAAGTCTGGAAATTGTCTTTGCATTGCTTTATCAACTTCCAAATAATATTGTTCAGAATTAGTTGCCGGATCAATTCCTTGTGACGTAAGAAGTGTATCAACATACATTGCGTAACTTGTCATGTTGTTATGCTTAGCATTAGACGTATTCATAAACCAAGGATTTTTGCTGGCCCATTTTTCCATATCAGGGTCTAGCTTTCTTTGTTCTTGTGGCTGTGGAACTTGCGGCTGTTGTGGCTGTTGTGCTAACTGTTGTTGCAAGTTTTGAGCTATTTGAGCCTGAACCTGTTGTGCAGTTCCTCCAGCCTGTTGTTCTGCAAGCGTTGCCTTAGCTAGAAGCTCCTGAGCCTTTGCCATTGCATCAGCATCGCCTTCATCATAAGCCTTTTTATACGCTTCTGTTGCGCTTTGCTTCGCCCATAACGCATTATTGTGGGCGCTTTGATTTAAGACTTCACCACCTTTGCTTACCATTTCCTGCAAGCGTTGATTTTCTTGCAAAACAGCATTTAATCTCGTTGCGGCTTCTGTATTAATTCTTTCGGCTTGCTCTTTAGCTCGCCGTTCCTCGTGAAACTCATACTTTATCTGATTAATTCGATCAGCAGCCCTTTGGCTGTAATCGGATATTTCAGCGTCTACATCATCATTATTAACCTTTGAGCCAGAGTCTTTAGCCTTCTGAGGCCGCCTGTCTTCTTCTGGAGTGTCATCTATAATTTCTACCTGTATCTCGTCAGGAGTATCGGTATTAACTTCTGAGGTTACGCCAAAAAATTTATCCTCGCTGGTTTGAGGTTCATTAATAACAGGCTCTTCATTAATAATTTCTGGATCACTCATGCTCTCACCACTCCTGTAGGATCAGCGACTACCGCCTCAACGGTATCGTCATTAATTAACCGGAACTCTTGTCCATACATTTTTATTCGAGTGCCTGAGTAAGCACGAAAAAGAACCCAATCGCCCTTTTCACACCAGGGGCCAGATGGAAATCTTTTGGGGTCTTTATAGCATTCTGCCCCCAGTTTAAGAACATATCCGCATATATTAGATATTTCCTCTTCTCTGACAGTAGATTCTGCTTTAAGAATCCCGCCTTTTGTTTTCTTATCAGCCGTAGGCATAACAACTAATATATGCCAGCCTTTAGGGTCAGGAAGCTGGCTTTTGACTTCCTCGCTAACCATCGGCTCTTTTACACTTTCTGGCTCTGGTATTTCTTTTAAAGCTTCTTTACTCATACTTTTGCACGACCTTTAGGAGTCGAGTCCCTATTCTTCCTGAATGTGTTTTTCAACCCAATCCAGCAATTCTCTTTCTGCGAGGGCTAATCCCTCAATAATTCCAGCCATCTTTTGGTAATCGGCGTAATCTTTACAAGCGCCTGTCGCAAGATGATCGGCATGTTGATTCATAATATCTCGGAACCTGCCCTTTAAAAACTCAGACAGAGACAATCTCTCCATCTTGTTTGCTTGCTCTTTGATATTACTAATCATTCGTATTGCTATCTTTAGCAATTTCTATGCCGATGTCAACTCCTTTTTGGTAGTCCTCTCTGGCCTGTTTGTCTTTAAGCTGTTGAGCGTCTAGCAAATCGCTAGCAATACGCTGTCCTATATTTGCTCCGGCAATTTCAGATTGTGAGGCAATTCGTTCTTTTTCTATCGCGTCCCTGCTTGCCGCTTTCTGGGCATCAAGCTGTATTTTAGCCTGACCTTCCTGAGCTTTTCTCTGAACCTCTGCTTCCTTAATGGCTACTTCTCTTTCTTTCATTATTATCAGAGGGTCTTTCTGCTGTTCTTGTATTCTCTTCTGTTCTGCTTGTGCCTGAGAAGTGGCAGAAACTCTTTTCGCTGCTTCAGCAACCAAGGAAGAAAGTCGTTTTTCAACATCAGCAGGCAACGGCTCTCCTTCTGGAGGAAGCTCTACGCCCATTTCTCTTTCAATCTGCTCCCTATACTGCATCGTTAGATGCTCATTAATATAAGCTGATGCGGAAGCCATAATAGCCTGGGCTGTTGGAGCCGCTTGCACTAACTGCATAATCTCTGGATTCTCTTGTGCAGAAACAATCGTTGCAATATGTGATTCGTGATCCTGATAAGGAAATGCCTTAACTGGCTTGCCATTAATTAAGTTCTGTACTGCTGTTACAGGGTCAACTGGCTTAATATCATCTTTATCAGGCACAATATCTTCTACGTTTCGTATGCCAAGCACTTCCAGCATTTGTCTGTGCAATTCTGGTAGGTTGTACATTTGAGGCGAAGCTTGTGCTAATTGCATAGCAGCCTGATACTGCATAATCCTTTGTGCCATTGTTGCTGCATTCGGATCAGAAACAGGCAAAACATCTACTCTTTCATCAAAATCTTCTAACTTTATAAACTCATTCTCATCCATTTCGTAAGGATAGGAAGGCTCGGTAAAGTCTTTAATAATATTAACAAGTATATCGAACTCTTTACGCATAGACGCATGAAGCCTTGCTTGCACTGCGCTCATAACCTTTTGATTTCTTTCCAGTAAAGCAAGTGTAGTTCCAACAGGAGCCTGATTGTTCATATCAGATACCTTCATATCCGAAATGCTAGCAAAACGCCTGCCTTCTTCTACGATATTCTGCAATAGCTGGTACAGGGTTCCTGAAGGTTCTTTGTAAGGTAAAAAGGTAATGTTGTCCCTGATAGCACCACCTGGTACGTCCACATCCCTGAACTCACCAGGCATAATCGGTGTGTCATCGCCTTTAATTCTCAAGCCTCTTGCCTTTAAGCCGCCTGGTAAATTAGAAAGCGTTCCTGCATCTACCAACTGCCTGAGAATAGAAGTGGCTGATTTTGCCAATCCTCCTACCATATGAATCAGACCGAACCCATAAAAGCCAATACCTGGCAGGTACTGATAATGGACAAAGTGCATTCGCCTCATTTTAGCTTCATCGTCTTCATACCAGTTTCTGCGGATGCTAAGAATATTTCCGCTAGGATAATCAACGGTTGCAACATAAGGTAAGGCTATACCTGTTTCTTCCCCCGACTCATTGGTGTCCTCAAATCCTGGCAAATCAAGATCAACGAGCATTTCCAGAATAGTGTGCCTGTCATCGTAATTAAACGTATTGGCTTCACCAGTGATCTCATCGTATTTTTTGTTTATTTCAGAATAATTGGATTGTGGTTCAGGAAGCTCTATGTCCCTGTAAAAACCACTGACCTGCATTTTCCGAACTTCATTGGTTGATTTACGCATAACGTGTGTTGTTCTTTCACACGTTGTCAGGTCGCTGGCTCCATAGTTAACGACCACATCTTCCGCAGGAACAAAGATAGAACAGGGTCTGTCCATGTTCGGATCATAGTAAACCTTTCTGAAAGCAGAACCAGCTAAAGGCAGAGAAAATAACATCTTTTCTGTTTCAGTTCTGTATTCTGACATTTCATGCGTCAGCATATAATTCAGATAATCTTCTACTCTCTGGGCTTGTTTTTCTTTTTCGTCTGTTAGCTTTCCGACTATCTTGGTTCTGACTGGCCCCTGTGCTGGAAACATCTCCGAAATAGACTGCGACTGAAACCGTATGACTGCCTCACTCAACATGGGATGAAATACCCCACAAGCACCCGCCCAAGGCGTAGTTCTTTCTTCTATCTTAAGACCAAGCTGATCCAGTCCTTTTATATAGGTTTCTTCCCAGTCTTTTCTGGAATCTTTATCGCCAATATAATCAGAGATAAGCTTGCTTCCAAGCCGATCCAACTCATCTTCATCCACATAGTCAGTTAAATTAGAGTTAAATTCACTCTCTCCCCCTTTAGGAGAAGCGGATTGAAAATCTATAATCATGCCGCCATCTTCTGTTTCGATAGCAACCGACTCTGGGCTTTCTATGACAATATCAATTTCTTCTGGTTCCTGCTCAACCGTCCCTTCAATGGGCGTGGCAGGTTTTCTTTCTATAGCCAAGCTAACTCCTATATAAAGTGAAGAGAGCAGCCCGAATTAACAGGCATTTCGTTATTAAGTTAAAAAACAGACCGCCCTCTTCATTCTAATAATAATTTGCAATTCTATTGTGTTCTAAAGGCTCATCTTCTTCATCACTATGCAAAGAAATAAAACCACCCTGTCGATACCTGAGTAACGCTTGCGTACTGCTATCAACCAAGTCATCATGCTCCATATTAGGAAAGCCTGCAAACTCTTCTATTACTTCTTCTGCCCATCGTGTTTCTGGTGCCCAAACGACACCGGATGCAAATAAATCGGAAACCGCGTTCACCCTGGATATCTTGTCATTACCCCGACTAGGAGTATATTCCTGAACAGGAATGCCCATAGTCCTTAATTCAAAGATTAAAGGCATACCTGCTGCTTTTGCCTCCACAATAAAAGCATCTGGACTGTACTCTCTGTACTTATCCATTGCTTTCTTTTTAAGGTCTGGGAACTCTAAACGTTCCTTGTAAGCGTCCAGAAGGATTAGATTAGGCGCAAGCTTGCCTTCATCCGTATCTTCTTTATAAAAGACACCCCAGGTTGTACAAGCAGAGAAGTCAGCCCTTTGATTCTTCATAAAGGCTGTATCCCATGATTGGATAATAAACTCACATTGCGGAGGGCTTCTTCCTTCCCAAGTCCTCCACCAGTCTCTTTTTACCAGCGCCCCCTCTTCTGAGGTTGGGTCTTGCTGGTATTGAGCCATCCATTTGCTATTGGGTAGCTCTGCTCTTAATGCAGTAAGTTCTTCCAGATTCCAGAATTGCGCCCATAAAGGATTTCCTGACGGTAAAATAGCAGGTAATTCAATAACTTCCCACTGATCCGCCCCACCCCTCTTAATGCTAGCATCCACCACCTGACCTGTAAGGTCTTTGTTGTGCCATCTCGTCATAACAACGACTATGGCTCCGTTAGGCTGTAAACGCTGTCTTGGGCCGGAGGTGTACCACTCATACGTCCGGTTGAACACGTTGATGTCGGCACTGGCCCCCTCTTGCTCTGAATGGGGATCATCAATCACCAACAGATCAGCACCCTTACCAGTTACCGCACCACCGACACCAATAGCGAAGTATTCTCCGCCTTTATTGGTATTCCATCTTCCTGCTGCTTTGCTATCCGCCTGCAACCTGACATCAGGAAATATATCCTTAAAATCATTACTATTTACTAGGTTCCTGACCTTCCTACCAAAGCCCACCGCCAGTTCAGCAGTGTGAGCAGTCTGAATAATCTTCTTATCAGGGTACTTTCCGAGAAACCAGGCAGGAAGCAAATAAGAAGCAAACTCCGATTTTGTGTGTCTGGGAGGCATGTTGATGATTAAACGCTTCAACTCACCTCTGGCAACCCTTTCAAACGCTTCTGACATGATCTCATGGTGCTTACCATGTATAAAAGCGGCCCACATCTGCGTTACGAAAGACATAAAACTGTCTGAACAAGTCTCTCTAACTTGGGATTGCTCGTATTCTTCCAGCAAACCAAGAAACTCTTGTTGCTGTAACAGGGGGAGCTTCTGTATCTGCTTAATTAACTGTTTATTAATCGCCTTACTCCCCGTCAAGTAATAAAGCCATCAACGTATATACTTACTAAGTAAGAACTTCTTAATAAAAAAACTTATTGAGTACATACCAGGTAGGCACTTATTAAGTATCTACTAGATATTAAGTATATACGGAGTATATGTATCTCTGGAGTATAGCATTTTGCATGACTTCACAGAAAAATCAACTAAAAATGCAAAATACAGGGTGGGGGTATAGGAGTCCCAGGCCGTTTTCTACAAAAAACAAGGTCGATATCATCAATATTGCTATCATTTTGCAATAAATAGGGGGGGTACATAAAAATTACTCATATCCTGAGTGGATTACTATGTATATATGGTAGTCAGGTACCTGCGATCTGATTTGGGGGGTGTGGGGTCGGTTTCTGGTGATTTCATATTTTAGCGATAGGGAGTGGGGCTGGCCTAGACAAATATCATTAACTAGTACCCATGGCCTACTCGCTAGACTCCGCTAGCAACTGCTCAAGCTTGGCTTCTATATCTCTCTCGATCTCTTCACTGTCTCGTGACGTTCTCTCTTCTAATACGTCACTGAACATTGCTACAGTTTTACCAAGCAACTCTAGGCTACGAACCCTGCTCGCATCCGACTCGCTTTCTTTACTCTCTTTATAGAGCCGTTCTATGACATAGTTCCTTGTACGCAATGCTGACGCGGTTACGCTATGCTCTTTACGCTCAATAGCCTGCCTAATGCTTAGGGCTATCTTAGGGCTTGCTACAAGCTTGCTAGCCTCGACTTCTACCCATTTGGGTATCTTGCCAGCCTTAGTTAGCGTGACATCATAGACCTTGGCGTAAGCTTCCTTATAGCT
>Ga0098036_1000550_pt1 | contig 16127 bp, 10 predicted proteins | sample 4_EtaG_FD_77064 | JGI IMG/M metagenome (GOLD analysis project Ga0098036, IMG submission 77064) | Marine viral communities from the Subarctic Pacific Ocean - 4_ETSP_OMZ_AT15127 metaG | ecosystem: Environmental > Aquatic > Marine > Oceanic | place: Pacific Ocean | collected 2015-01-07 | reverse complement strand
GTATTCGCCACTGCGAGTTTGGTCCCACCTACAAGTGCGCCTTGGCGGTAGGTGTATAAATAGAATACAGTTTTGGTTAGACCCACTCTTGTGATTCGCCCTGGTCTACCATCAACAATCACAACATCATCCTCGTCGTAGTCGCTACCGAAAAATACCTGCAACCCTGCTACACTGTTTTCGATGCTGCTTTTGAAAAGCAAGAGCGCAAACGCAACGCAAAATATCCTGGCATACTCTGAGACAAAGTGCGCGAGTCCGCTCTGAGCTCCGAATTCATTTAGTGCGTTTTGTGCGTCCATTTATTCTATGCGCTTATGTGTGCGCTTTTTGCGTTTAACTTTTGCCACTTTTGGTTTAGACAGCGTAGACATTACCACTACTCCAATGCCACAAATTGCAGTCATCGCCAGCAATGCGACAAACCCGATCTCGCAATGACTCACGCAGATTCCAGTGTGGCGATTTTCGCTTCTGCCGCTTCGAGGCGAATCGTTACCTCCTGTAATGCTTTAACGAGAATCGGAGTGAATGCGTCTTTATACGCTTTTCGCATTGTCGGTTCGTGTGCTTTTGCCTCGACTTTGACATCACCAATTACTTTTCCTTCTGGTATTTGACTCTCAGTCTTAACATCGCCAATACTTTTGCCGTCAGGGATTTGACTCTCAGTTTTTACATCACCCACCTGTTTGCCGTCAGGGATCACATCAGACTCAGCATAGTATTGTGTGTCATCATCCTCAACGTAATATTGGGTATCATCATTTGCGTCATACAACTGTTCCATGATGGCGTTGTCTGGGGCAATATCATGCTCCGAAACTAAAGCAGGAAAAACAGTTTCGAGTTCTTGAGCAATGAAACCAATCTTCTTTTCACCAACTTTAGTGGGGTGATACTCTGGTGTCCACTCATAATTACGGACCTGCAATTGCATTAAGTCCGCGAGTTTGTCAGACGCATCAACAATATTTGTTTTCAACCGCTCATCGGAGGTCAACGTCCCTGCGTCCGCAGTCCAGACATCGCCATCGGAGTAGATGTAATTTCTGATTGCCGTTGAGTCTGAAGTTACCAAGAAGTTTTGTGTATTATTATCTGGAGACACTCCGCTATATTCAAGCGCGAGTATATTTCCGTTAGAGGCTTTCTGAGTGAACCGCGCAGGTCGTCCTCCTCCAGAGTTTATCGATACATCAAGATAGTCTCCCGGAGCGTCCGAATCGCCAATATGAACAAGGCCGCCACTGGTGATCTGCATACGCTCTACAATGCCCTCGCTCTGACTGCGAGTAACAAAACTCAGATAACCCCCAACCTCGCCATTCGTCGCATTTTCTTTTAAGCCCTGTATTGCCGCCCACTGAGTAATGTCGCCGCCACTGTTGTATTTGCCTCCGAACTGTAAAACGCCACCCTTGTCTGCGGCTAACGAATCAGAACTTGAAATAAATACTGCCGATGCGCCGATACCAGATGCTGGCGCGGTATATGCACCGTGGGCATTTAGCCGACCATAAGGTGCGGTCGTGCCAATGCCAACTCGCGCATTTGACGAAGCATCGCCAACTTGCAACAATACACTGCCACCAGTGTCGGGCGAAAACTTGAATAACCCACCCGACTGAGTAGTCTTAAAATCTAAATTCGCATTGCTGTGATTGTATGATATTTGTGCTTGATTAGTGGTATCAGCGGTGTCGGTGAAGTTTATTTCAGCAGTGCCACTGGTGTTAGTAGCAATGGCGATTTCACTCGTCGCGTCACTTGTATCGCCGATGATAAGGCCATGCACGCTATTCATATATGACGATGGGGCGGCATTACCGATAGCAAGATCAGTTCCGTCAAACGTCAGGTTGGCCTCGCCATTGAGCGAGTCCGAATCGCTGAATGTTGCGACCCGGTCATTGGAACCATTCGCGGCATCCACGCCACCACTACCCGAATTAGCAACCCAATCGAGGTTCCCGGAACCATCCGTCTTGAGCACTTGGTTGGCAGACCCATCTGCGGTAGGCAACTCCCACGCCACGCCACCGGACGCGATAGTCAGTGCCGATCCGCTACTGCTGATGTACTCGCCCCCCTCGTCGTAGAAGTAGAGGCGGCGGTTGTCGGTGATGCGGCACACCTCGTTACCGTCGTACTGCTGGAAGACAATATCTTTGGCATCGACCAGAGGCTTGAAAATTACATCACTGGACGAGTTGCTGATCCGCAACAGGTTAGTGCCGCCATCGGCGTAGACGATGCCTTCACCCGCCGTGTCGGAGTCCAGCGTAATCGAATCGACCGTGTCAAGGGTGATGGCACCAGAGTCGCTCGAAGCGTCTGTGGTGGCGATGCTGTATACGCCCGCCGCTGAGACTGCATGGGTCACATACTCACCGGCATCGTATTTGAGGATAAGCGGGGCCGTAGTATCGGTGGCAGTCACCGCACCGGTTGCCGTTACGGCCCCTGTGGCTACTGCACCTGTGGTGGTGATGGTTGACGAGCCGGTATTGATCGTGCCAAATCCACTCGTTATCGATCCACTGTTTAATGCACCCGTGGTGACGATGTTGCCACCCCCCACATTATGGCTGGCAAAATACGTACTGACGGTATCGACATTGGTCTGTCGCATTGTACCGCCATCGTTGATCAGTATCCCATCCCCCGATGCTACGGCGGTGGTGCCTCTGGCGGTATCGCCATCGATTAGATTCAACTCTGCCGTGGTAACCGTTGCGCCATCTAATATTTCGAGTTCCGCCTCAGTAATCGCCGCAGACCCAATCGTAAACCCTCCAGCCGAAACAACTCCTGTGGTCGTTATTGTAGAACTGCCCGTATCAATAGTGCCAAACCCACTGGTAATCGAACCACTGTTTAATGCGCCTGTGGTGACGATGTTACCGCCGCCTACGTTATGGCTGGAAAAGTAGGTGGAAACCGTATCGACGTTGGTCATCCGCATGGTGCCACCATCGTTGATCAGTATGCCGTCACCCGATGCAACTGCGGTTGTGCCCCTGAACGTGCCGCCATCGATGAGGTTGAGCTCCGCCGCAGATGTGGATACCACCGTTCCAGCTAACGACAGACCGTTGGTCCCATCGTGGGATGCGATATTGAAGTCGTACGAACCATCACTAAAGGTCGTATTGCCGGTGATCGTCGGCGTGTTGATCGTGGGGCTTGTGATGGTCTTGTTGGTAAGCGTGTCGGTGCTGGATATCGTCGGTATCGCAACGCCCTCAATGCTCAGTATGCCCCCAGAACCCGTAAGCGTATTGGCAGTGGCATGAGACAGTTCAATGCCGCCTGTGGCCGTTGTAGTGCCTGTGACGGTGAGGTTGTCGGCTACTGTCGTTTCGCTGGTCGAATGACCGATGGTGACCGCGATGCCGGACGTTTCGGTAGCGAGTTTGAGCGCACCCGTGGCGTTGGTGATGTAGCTATTGCTACCATCATGGTAGACGGTAAGATCGTCACTATCGCCCAGGAGTAGTTTGTCCGAATCGCCAATGTCAAAGGCGTTGGCACCGGCCACCGTCATGCCGCCGGTCACCGTGATGTTACCGCCTACGGTGAGGTGACTGTCGATCTGGACCGCCCCGTCATCGACCCATAGGGCGTAGTTGGACGATCCTTCTGTGGGCGCATTCTTGATGTATAGGGTTGCCGCACTCGTCACCGTGCCGGTAGCGGTGATGTTGGGTTCCTCTATCGCCGCAGACGCCACCAGAGCAGTTGTGCCGGACGGTATAGTCTGTGCCCCACCTGGGGCAATGTGAAAGGCGTAGGTATCGGTGGTGGCCGTATGCGTAGCGGTGGGAGTGCTGATACTCACGAACTTATCGTCCACCGCCGCTTTGCCGAATGCGAAGGTGTCCAGCCCGCCGTCAGAAGTGAACCCGTTGGCGATGTTGTTGGTTTCGAGACGGAAGTCAAGGTCTTGCGAGTCTTCGTTAAATATGAACCCGGTGGACCCGATACTCAGCATTTCGCGGGCGGTGCCAGCAATCATCGTCTTGAAGACTACGTCCCCGTCTTCCGATCCGTTCGAGACATCGGTGAAATACGTTTCTATTTCCGCAAACGATGTCTTGTTGCCCGCGTCATCGTCTCCTTGGATGAGGATCTCAATACCGTCGTTATCCCCTACTGTCCCACTGGACGGATCGTGGCGAAGGCGAAGACCCGTGCGTATCCCACCCGCCGCCGCACTGATGTCGGTGATCTCCGGCACACGGATACGCAGACCATCCGACGCGGCGGTGTCTTGATTCATCATCGTTTCGGTGGTGCCGTCTAAGATCCTGGCTAGTGCATTCGGGTTGGCATCGATCTCCGCACCCTCAATCACATCACCGGTGCCGTCCCGCGCCGAATTGTCAGTGAGACTGTCTAATGTAGGTGTGCTCATGGTCTTGCTCCGTTATTCGTTGAAAAAGCCGCCAAGCAGTCTGGCAGTTGCTTGTGTCGGTATTGCCCTGTTCGTTATATCCCTACCAGTGACATCCCTAATGGATTGCCTACCCTGTGCCCTTCTTTTTCCCGCAGCACTCATGGATTGTGGCAATTGCAAAGATTCGCCGGGCCTATTGGTTGCTTCCTGTATCTGTCCCCGTCCAGTTGCAGGGCGGTATTTCGATTTCCACGGAGCTCCAAGGAATACGTTTTCGCCAGCGGGCTTAGTAAGTTCCTTGCCCAATCCTTTTGTGCCGGCAAAATGTAAAAACATAGAAGACCGGCTCAGTATTGCACCGACTAACCCAACGATGCTACCTTGCTCACCACCACCCGCCTCTTCTGCTACCCCCGCATAGGCTTGTCGCACGGGAGCAACGCGATTTACTACGTTGTTTAATTCTAAAAAAGCACTGTATTTATCTGGTTCACCACGAAACATTTCCTCCCACATTTCGCCCGCCGCCCCACCCGCATTATCAATCACACTATTATAATTAGCGATATCGATACTAGGCTTTAAATCATGCGTTGACTCTGGCCCCGCGTTGGGCATAGTGCCTTTAGGCTGGCGGTTATACAATACGTTTTTCAAATACCGAATACGCGCCAGTTCAAACCCCTCTGTTCCCAATATCCTTCGTGCTTCTCGAATGTTCGGCACACTTTTAAATATGGTAGCTATCGTATTGGACCCATCGGATTCGTACAACTGTTTAGCTAATTGATTCTCGTCAGTGTGGAGTTTCGGCCACCGCAATGCCTTATATGTGCCCCACGCGGTATTTGCTTTTAGCATAATCGACGCGGCCTCATCACTAAATGATGCCGTAGCAGATGACAACTCGTCCTTTATGATGTCTCTGGCTGCAAACTTTATATGATCACCGGCTTCAAACGGTCCACTTCCGGGCACCGCCAATGCCTTGTATTGATTGTATAGCCATTTATACTTAGCATCCGCCAACTTCTTTGTCTGGCCCGATTGCACTTGGCCCGTCATTGCCATAAATCGCTCAGTAGCACCGGGGCCGGAGAATGACATATTTGCAAATTCTTCGGGGGTAGGCACATCACTTTCTGCACCCAACTGTCGAAGGTCACGTAACACATTGCGGACTTGCCGCACCTGTGCATTCGTAGTCTGTTCGTCATATCCCTGCTGTTTTAGCATCGCCTCAATGCGGTCAACTATATTCTTCGTCTTAATGGGATGCTCTCCCATTACTTCGGAAACCTTTTCGTATAACTTATCTGCTTCATCGTGATACCGGTCTACCGTCTCTCGAACACTCTTCCTTATGATAAGACCCGTGTCAGTGCTTGTAGGTAGTGACACCTGTTCATACGCCCCCTTTAAGCCAGTTGCGTGCTTAAACGGCACTGTGGTTCGTTGCATGGACTTAGGCGTTAACGTAGATACGATATCATCTTCGACGCGGTCTAAGGCTTGATCCATCTGCCGACTTGCCACGTCCAGATCCGGCATGGCGGCAGTGGCCCTACTTACCTTTTTAGTAGCCAAACGAACCCCTGGATCACGCGGTCTTAGTAAAGCGGGCGCATAGGGGATGCCATATTGATCCATTGTCTTTTTAAACTCAAGGTCAATGCCCTGTTTGGCGTTGCCGAAAAACTCAACCACGCCTTTGACCTTTGGTCCCATAGTTGGGTACAACTCGCTAAGTGAACCGGTGCCCGTAGGGGGACGCACAAATGAACCGGCAATCAAGTCCTTCCCAGCTTTATACCCAGCACCTAATCCTACCGTTGCCGCGCCACCCGCCATACCCGTTAGGCCACCTACCACGGCATCGCCTTCCGGGTCCATCAACCCTCTAAAACCTTCAAGACTGCCCCCTACCAACATTTCCTCAAGATACCTGCGTAACTTCGGTTGCTTCGTCAGTATATCTTTTATTTGCTTGAGGTGTTTAACGCCGCGATAAGCCACGGCATATGGGGCCAATGAACCTAAAAAATTACCTACGTCATATCGTATATCATCTGGTGGCTGGTAGGTGCCTGGAAACATCCTTTGCTGCAACTGCTCTGATCCACCAAGGGTTAAGCCGCCTTCTACGCCACGTAATACAGGAGTTAATGCATCCAACACATCCTCTGGGCCCGGTATCTGTGGTAGTTCTTTCACAAAATCATGGAAGTTTGTGCCCCAAGATCGATACCTATGCTTCGCCACAATTGAACTATTGGGATACCGAGCGTTGTATTTTTCACCTAATTTTTCGTAGGTGGTGCTTCCATCGTCAATAGCCTGTTGCAAAGGAACATTTTTTGCCGTTGCGCTTGATACGAGCTCACGTCCTAATGTTTCTAGGTTAACTTCATCCGCACCGCGACCTGTCTCTGGCGCACTGATCGGGATTACTTCTTCTTCGGGTTCTGTCGGTGCCGGTGCAATGCGACCCACTGTCGATTCTGCGGCACCCGTCTCGCCACCCGTCATGTATTGCGCTATTTTATTCATCGCGGTACCAGTCCTTCTAATTGTTCTGTAGTAACTTGTGCACTTGAAACAATCACATCGGATTGGAAGAGTAAGTCTACTCGAAGTTGTGCCTCTTCTTGTGGTGTCATCTGCCGTTCGTATGCTAATCCCCACTCCGTGCTGTAAATGGAAAATGCGCTACGATTTTCGTAACCAATTACTGCCGCCATCTTTCCTTGTAAGTATTTCCAATCCCTTGTATTAGTACCGAGCATGTCATTATAAAAGGTATTCTCCGATCCCGTTACAGCAGCACCAGTTCGAGTTCTTTTTACTACGTCCACTAATTGATCTAATTCTAGCTGGAACTCAATAAACGATTGAGGAACCCCCTTGCCACCTCTGATCCTAGTTCTGATGTCGGTGACTTGACCGGTAAGTTGACCCACGCGTTTCTGTACCTCTGGGTCTTTAAGCAATTGGTGTATTCGTTCAGAATGCAACTGTATTGACCTACCGTCTCGTAAGTCTTTTTGTGCATCTGACTCCAGCTTAAAATTGTATTTGTATTGGTTGAAAGACGGTCTCCATAAGTCGATGTAGCGGTCTATTTCTTCGGGGGGAAGTTGAAACGACAACATAGCTTGAGTTGCATTCTCTAAAACTTTTTCTGGTGTTGAGCGTTTGTTTTCTAATGACGAAATCGATTGTTTGAAGAGGTCTTTAGCATAATTGTCTTGTTCCCTCAATAACGTCCGCTTGTACTGCAATTCATCGCTTTCACGGGCTAATCCCGTTTGTATATGCAAATATTGTACTTTTTTCTGATGCCTATAGTCTTGTTGCTCCATGAACTGCTTGAATTTGATGTCTTGTACAAACTGCAAGCGGGCATCGAGGTATTCAACAATATTAGGTTCAAGTTTTCTTTGTTCCCCATTTTTCATTATCAACAACCCGCCTTGCTTGTCGTAGGCAAAAACGGGGTTGTCCAAACTTCCTTGCTCTTGAAATAGAGCCACCAGTTCGGGGTCGATATCTATCGTGCTACCGTCTGATCGTAGTATCTTACCATATTCCAAGTATATCTTTTCGTTGTCCGGTTTCGGCTTAACCCCTTCTCTAAATTCCATTTCGCCGGTGTCCCGGTTCTCGCGTTGTAGCTGACCCTCGCCCGCCGATATCCATGGGGTAAATTTACTTCTATCTGCTTCTAACTTTTGCTGGTCGAATTCAAATCGTTGCTTGTCATCGTTAAAGTTTATTTGCTTCCGAGTATCTTCAGCTTTTCCCAAAAATGCGGAAAGAAGAGGCATGTTTTCTGGACTTAACTGCTGACCGTAGAGTTGCGTTGCATCTACAGATCCCGCACCAGAGGTGATGCCCAATCGGGTTATGATGGCGTTTTGTTGGGCTAATTCATTTTGCTGAGTGCGTCTCTCCGCCTCTGCCTCTCTGTCCGTTGCTTGGCCTTGCAACAGCATACGGTTCTGTATTGCTTGCGGTAACCTGTTGCTAGCTTGCGAGAGACCCGCTAAAAATCCTCCTAGTGCCACCTTAACCTCCTAGCCATGATAGATCGGCCCCACTGCCCAGATAGGCGGTGCCCAGGTTGCCGATTAGGTTGCCGATGGACTGACCCGCGCCGGGTTGACCAGCGGGGATATTGAAGGCGGGCATCGATGGGTTGATCGTGCCCATGCCCAACGCGTTGAGCATCAGTGAGAGTCCCTGTGCCGCTTGCTGATCGGTCCATCGGTTCTCCGCGACTTGGCGGTCCAGAAACTGGAAGAAATCGCCTAACGACTGCTGACGATCCGCGTCCGTCACTGCCTCATATCCCATGCCCGTCTGCGAGTAGAGCGGGACCACATTTTGCATGAGGTTGGTCTGCAACATGGCGCGTTCGTTTGTCTGGTTGCGTTCGTGCTGCATCCGCATGTTGTCGGCAATACTCGAATCGGTGATGCCCCTATTGACCAGACTCTGCTCAAGGTCCGCATCGGCTTGATCTTGGCGGATCGACAGATCGTCCATGAAGTTGGCTATTGCCGGTATTCCATCCGACCCAAATGGGTCGTTAAGCATATCGATCACCGACTGATTAAGGTTAGTGACCGAATCGCCAAACTGGTTATCCGGCGCATTGTAGCTGTAGACGTTGCCCGCGTAGGCATCGAGCTCCGTTTGCGTAACGGTGCCGTCACCATCCGCATCCATATTGGTCGTATCACCATCGCCAAGTCCGCTCAAATATGCGGACGGGTCTTGGCCGAGAAACTGTGCTAGTTCGGCTTGCGTCATGCCGGGAGTATCGCCACCTAAATCGACACTCACATTGGAGGACACACTTCCCGGTTCTAACGCCCCCATCGTGGACTCCATCATCGCCTCTACTTGATCGGGCGTCATGTAGTTACCCATGGTGGACTCCATCAAACTTTCGATGTCTGCCATCGACGGGCCAGTATCAAGATTTGCACTGAAGTTGCCCATGGTGGTATTCATCATATCTTGAATTTCCGCCATGGACGGACCAGTGTTTTGGGTTCCGCTGAAGTTGCCCATGTTGGCATTCATCATGTTTTCAACATCGGCATTTGTCACGTAGCCGAGGTCGCGCATCTTAGCCATCCAATCTTCAGCCGATGGGCCTTGGTATCCACCTCCTCCTCCCATAGTGCCACTCATCATCGCTTGTACTTGATCGGGCGTCATATACCCGGCCAACTTATTGTCCATCATTGAACCAAAGTCTTCCAAGGACGGCCCCGAATACACTGGCGGTTGATAATTGCCCATGGTGGACTCCATCATCGCCTGTGCTTGATCGGGCGTCATGTAGTTGTTCAACTTATTGTCCATCATCGAACCGAAATCTTCCAAAGACGGGCCCGAATACACATTACCACCACCACCACCGCCGGTGCCGCTGAAGTTGCCTTGGGTGCTTTCGTAGATATTTTGTCCACCACCACCACCACCACCGCCACCGGTGCCGCCATAGTTACCTTGCGTGCTTGCGTAGATATTTTCAGGGTTGGTGGAAGTCCCCGAAAAATTATTCTGTGTGGTCTCGTAGGGATTCGGTGCCATTCTAATACCTCCTTGTTCTTCTGGGACTTGCAGAGGTCTTAGTAGTTTCCGACTCTGCACTCGCCACTTTCTCTTCTTCAGCCCTTTCTCGTTCTTCTATCCTCGCCTCCAGCCCCTGTCCGTGTTTTGTAGCCGCTCCGGGTATCGGACCCAATAGTCCCGCGATATCTGCATCCGTTAAGAAGTTGATCCCACTATAATCTTCCTCACCAAACCAGCCCGCCTCTTCAGCGGTGCCGGTATGCACGTTTTTGATATAGACCGGTTGAGTCGATGTGCCCGCCATTAACTCCTCAATCTGAGCAGTTGTGAGGCTTGACCCATCTTTATTCAATAACTCAAAGTTTATATTTCTATCAATTAAGGTTTGCACATCCTTACCAGTGACGGTACGAATAGTACGTGGACCCTCATTTATTACGGGCCAATACTCACCACCTTCTATTTCTTCTCTGTTCCGCTCTTCTCTTCGCCTAGTACGCCACGCTGGTTCCTCTTGCACTCCGGGCATCATTCCGGTGAAGTCTGAGACGCCGCCATAATTAGCCCATAGATTCGGATCTGCTACATTAAACCCTGGCGGAAGATCTGGGGTAGGACTTCCATCTGGAGTAGTTGAGCCTAATACCTCTAAGGTTGTTGGATCGATGTAATCTTCAAATGGCCCACTGTATTCACCTTTAGGAGTGAAGTCAGCAGTAGACATCACCCTCGTCATCAACTCCTCCAACTCTTTGGGATCGTATTGCTGGCGATATGGGTTATTTAACTCTGGCTTGTCACCCGTGCCCAAGGTGTCTTCCATAGTGCGCTCAATAGAGCGCAACGTCTCTGGCATGTCATTCATCCAACCCAACCAATCCGTATCCGTCTTGCCGTCCAGCCCAAGAGCCTCTTCGAGACCCTCCGGTCCAGCACCCATCTGTGCAAAAATCCGCGGCAGCAATGCGGCTAATGCGTTCATGTCTACCCGTGGCACAACGTCCGTTACAGGATTTAGATCTTCCAAGTCGCGCAACCCTTTGTCTTGTAAAATTGGGTTTTCCGGCGGTGGCACTTCCGCGGGTTTTCCAGCCTCCGGTGCAAACGGTTGCCACTCCGGTGCCTGTCCTTCGCGTTGACGGCCCTTGGGCATGAACTCAAAGATGCCCGGTGCATTGAGGAGGTCCGGTGATCTGTTCTGCATTCGATCCGCGTATTGGAAGACGCGACTCATCGCATCCCCCAAGTATTGCTCCTCGTTCGCAATGCGCGACTCGTATAGCCCCTTCATCATATCCGCGATGTCGGCTTGCGTATCGAAGAGTCGTTCTTGTTGCGGGCTGAATTCGGAACCGCCGCCATCGCCGCGACTCCCCGCATAAATGGCACTTAGTAGTGTTGCTGCTGGTAAGACCCATCCTGCCATGATCTATTTCTCCCGTGGTCCGTCTGATCCGAGCTCTGACGCGATCTGGATGCCGTTGAGTCTGAACCACTCGTTGGCACCACTGGTTAGTATCTGCATACGTACGTAGTTGCCTCTCGCCGCCGCCTGCGGTCGTATACGCACACCGGTAGTGGCAGCACCACCCCAATAGGCTTGACCGTATTGGCCTGTCCCCCAGCCCTCTTGACCGGGGTTATTGATGCTCTGCGAGGTACCCAGACTCACTTGGTTCATGCCTACCCGCCCTAAGACGGGCCGCACGGTGATCTGGTAGCTACCCTTGGCAAGCGCAGAGACATACACCCACCCATACTGCTTGACCCAATTGGGGCGTCCCTGCGTGTAGGCGCGGGTGTAGATATACTTGCGGTATCCAGCGTTCGAGCGATTGTCCCCAACGTGTAGCTGAAAAACCTGTCCCGCGTTATTTGCAACGACCTGTACATACTCGCCGGACAGTTTGTACATCGTGCCCGCCGTCATGTCCTTTAGATCTGCGCGAGTCCACCGTATCGGTTTCCGCCGCCGTGCGGTGTTGGCGATATAGCACCACGCCGGGACGGTCTTGCCCGTGGACGGTGACCAGCTGTAATACTCTTTGCGTTCGTTGTTGTATACGGCGAACGTATTGTCGGCCACCGCCATATTGCGCTTACGCACCAGATCACTGATCGGCTGGCTGGCATCGCGGGTGACGAACGATCCGGCGCGGTCTGTAGGTATGAGCGACTCAACGCCGGAGTCCGACATAAACATGATGTATCCCCCACCCTCCGGTCCCGCCTCTTGGATCGAATGGTGGGAGACCGTCCCAATGTTGGGACTGACGATTTCGATGGATACCTCGTTGATCGTTGCCGCCATCGCCATGCGAAAGATCTTGGTGCGCTTGAAGATGAACAGGTTGCCCGCAAACGCGTACATGCCGGTGATGTCACCACCATACCCACGATAGATCTGTATGTTGCCACTGCCCGTGCCGGTCCAATCTTCGCAGTCGCTGGTGACCGAGTAGTATATCGTGTCACCCTTCGCCAGAAACAGTTTGCCCATAAACGCGGTAGGAAACTGGCTGGCGGACGGTGGACTGCCGCCAAGAGCACTGAGTGCGGTGCCGTTGTATTTCTTGACCGCATCCACACCGTTGGCGAGGACGAGGATGTCGGCATTGGTCGTATCGCCGTAAAACATCGTGCCCGCCACACGGGTCGTTGCGGTGGTATCAAGACCGGTGCCGTCCGTCACCTGGGCGAAATCGCCGGTGGTGCGTTTGTAGATCTTGCCGTCATCACCAGCAGCTACCAACTGCGTTCCCTCTGCATAGTCGAACAGGCCGGTGATGATGGGCGTCCCGCCAATGGTAGCACCCAACTGCTGATACCCACCCATCGCTTCCGGGTTATCCGCCGGACCGTCATAGACGATGTTGGTTGCGTCCCACATCGCCCCATCGGGGAAATCGGGGTTGTCTACGGCGTAGGTGCGGTCTATGCCTTCACCAAACCGTTGATACCCTTCCTCGCGCCACCCTGCCATTATCGACCCGCACCTTTAGTGTCGAAGTAGATCTGCGACTCACCCCGCACGTTGATACCGTAGGCGCGGCGATACGTTGCCACACTCATGGAGTTCGGTGTAAGGGTCGTAGGCCCACGTATGAGGTTGATGATGCCGAGTTGGTATTGTTGCATCCAGTATTGTTGTTCGACGTAGTTGCGATCCCACTTAGCCGCCCTCGCGCACACGCGGTATTCAACAGCATCATACGCGATATCGGGCGCATCCCCACCAAACAAATTGGTGGCGAACGTGGTATTTTCCGTGTACTTGGTTGAATACCAGAGGTCGATCACATACTGGTCCTTGGGATAGGGCCAAACTTTGTAGGTAATGTTGTCGCTACTGTCCGCAATGATCCGCGCCATGACCATCGGCTTGCCGGACGTATTGCGGTGGAGGTCACCACCCGATGCCGATAACAGTTCCGGCATATCCACGATGCCGACCTCGTTGTTTGGACCGGTAGATTTGTTATTACCAAACCACGTCTGGCCGTCACTGAAGGTCGCAAACTGCACGGAGTCCAGATCAGTAGTGGACAGTCCATACTCGTCTTTCAGTATCACATAAGACGAGGAGGTGGTGGTGGTGCCTACGTAGGCGGTCTCAATGGTGAGGGTGTCTGGACTGCTGTCGGTATCAACGGAACTAACCTTGTAGGAGACCTTGTCAGTGCCGATACGGATATACATACCCGCCGCCACTGAACCAAAGTTATTAGCATTGTCCCCGTCGGCATCCTTCGACGTAACCGTCGTAGATCCGTTGGTGGCCGCAACCGTGCCGGTGGTGATATCGTCAGTGGTAGTAAGCGTAGTTCGAGACAGGCCCCAATTGAATCGCTTGCGACTGAGGATGTCTCGTTTGGCGTTATTCGCCTCTTCGATCAGTGCTTTTTCAAGGATATTGGTTGTGGTGAATGCGGTGATCTCTGGCTCTTTAATATCCTTGAGTGCCGCATTAACCACGTCACCAAGTGTCTTAGCCATGGATCAATACGCCTTCCATTCCACGTAGATAAAGACCGTATCGCCCGATGCGGCTGAAAGAGTAGTTAATACAAGGTCAGCATCGATATCTGTGCCTGTCGCTTGCAAAACTCCACCGGCTGGAGTGTCGGAAAAATCGAAATCAATTCGGCCCGTTGCCGCTAAAGGATGCATGGCAATGGGCACATCTGAATCATCATTCTCAAGTTCTAATTTGGCACTGATACCCTCAGATGCTACGATGTATCCTTTGACAATTTTTAACGCACTTGTATAGGACGTTAACCCACTCAAATCGACCACTACAGCATCTGTAAATTCGCCCGTGCCTCCCCACTCACCCAACCAGATGGTATACCCGTTATGGCCGGATTGTTCGCTTTTTGTAACTGGTGTTGGTGCCGCCATGCTGATGTCCTCTTATTCGGTTACTGGTAATACAATGGCGGTGGTGCGGCACCCCGAAAGGCACCGCACCATCGATAGACTAGCTACTGCCGGATACCCCGTAGATACCGCGCACATCGCCCCAACCGGAAGACTGAGCAAACTGACCAGATATCTTGTAGTCTTTAGTATCAAAGTCATAGATATAGTCCGTATTGAACTCTTCGCGGGTGTAGCAAAGTAGCTTGTGGTTTTCCTTCTCAGCGAGGAGGAACCACGCGTTGGTATCGGTGAGGTAATCCCAAACAACTAGTTGCAAGCCCAACCCATTAATCGGGTTGATTGCGGATTCCGAATCGCCGGAACCGTTATATGCAACAGTGGGGTTGTTTGAGGAATCCAGCAGACGTGCCGCAGTGAACTGGTTGTCCGGCGAGACCAGAAGATACTTAGGCCGAATAGCCAACTTCTTGCCCGCGCCGTCCGTGAAGTTCTTGCGGAAATCCGTTAGACCCGTTTCGAGCGAGGTCTTGGAAAGGTCCGCTTGCGAAGACGGTTCGTTTTTAAACGTGCCGCCATCCTCACGCACATGGACCGAGGAAAACAATTCAATGCCGTCCGGGCCGGTGTATGAAGACGAGAACCCGTTGTTGAAGTGATTAGCAAGGATCGTCTCTTCCGTAGCGTTGGCGGAATAGGCGAGTTCAACCGCCATGTCCTCCATCACCCCGTAGAGCTCGTCCCGCATCATTTCACGGGTGGCCCGCATACCAAGGGCGTAGTCTACATGAGTAAACGTGCCCTTATGCCCCTCAACCATCGAAGAGTAGTTGATCGACTCACCCTCTAGCTTGGTCTGCAAGAGTCCGACTCCACCAACGGTCTGCGTGTTTTCCTGGTATTGCGTCGATTCGCGGATGTTAAAGAGTCCGCGTCCTATTTTTTCACGCTGGTCATAGGCATGGTGAATAACCATATCTATGCCGCGCAGAGTGGTAAGATTACTAAAATTACCTGTTACGCTAATTGCTGGCATTGTTAGTTACTCCCTATACGCCCGCTGTATCGCCATGATGGCGATGCACGTTCCAAGTGACAACGTAGTCCGCAAAATCGCCAAATGCATTGGCAGTGCCGTCCGTGTTGTCCGGGTTGTTGTATTGTAGTAAGTCGATAATTAAAAAGTTGTCATCCGCACCACTTGCATCCGCCGTACTGATATCGATTTCCATTGTGGATATTTTGGTGGTGGTATTCAATGTAGTTACGGTATTATCGACAGTCGCGCCGACCTCCGCTTGTGTTAAAGCAGTGCCATCGCCATCGTCCTGTGCCTGTAGAATCTGATTTGGGTCGATGGCGCACAACACTCGTCCCGCAGTGCCCGTTGCAGAGTATTGCAAGGATACGCCTACGGTGTTGGTGCCAGCACCAACGGCACCGGCAGGGTCAATTCCGCCGTCACCAGTCTGCAAGGCCACATCATTGATACCAAAAGCGGCAGCAGCGGCGTCCTTGTATAACTGCTTAACCGCAAGGAGTGGACCCCAGGGCTTGAATCCATATGCCCTATCTTGATTTGCCATTATGATCTATTACCCTCACGAATATTGATAGACCCCGTTGCCAGACCGCGTTCGGCGGCTCTTGCAAGGTTACGTGCTTGTGACGCGTCTGCGCCGTGGCGTACTGCCGTGTCGTAGACGGATCGGGCATGACTGTCCAACTTGCGATCAAAGTCCTCTTTGCGGGC
>Ga0098036_1000546_pt1 | contig 16165 bp, 23 predicted proteins | sample 4_EtaG_FD_77064 | JGI IMG/M metagenome (GOLD analysis project Ga0098036, IMG submission 77064) | Marine viral communities from the Subarctic Pacific Ocean - 4_ETSP_OMZ_AT15127 metaG | ecosystem: Environmental > Aquatic > Marine > Oceanic | place: Pacific Ocean | collected 2015-01-07 | reverse complement strand
ATTCTTTCCTAATAGTGTGGTAGAAGGTGTAGATAAATTATTTCAATGGGAACCTAAAATAAAAAGGTTGTTTACATTAGATGGATCGTATAGAATAAATTTAAATTGGTGTGATACTACTAACGAAGAAGCATTAAGAAAATGGTTTCCACCATTAAAATATGATACATACTTTGATGTTATCTTTGATGATGGTAATCATTTTGCTAGTGGTCAGATGGCTACACTAATAAATCTATGGCAATACTTAAAACCTGGTGGTTGGTATTTCATAGAAGATGTAACAGAAGCACATGAGCCATCAAGGAAACTATTAGAATACATAGATAGTTTAGGAGAACAGGGTCATGAGATTAGTTGGTTCCATTATCCTGATGACTTAAAAGAGCATTTCGATCCGAATGTATTTCGAGGTAGTATGCATGCATCCAACTTAATTGCAATTAAAAAAAACAAGGAGGTAAAAAATGTCGATTAAAAAACATTTTTACAATGCATTGGAAGATAGATTTAATGCTGATAAATCTAAAGCAATAGCTCAGCTAGAGTTATCTTTCAATCAGCCTGTAGCAATTGGAGAACATCCTCAGTTACTAGATGATATGGCTAAGCTAGTATCTGATGTTGCTACAGCAGAAGAAAACTTAGCAGCGCTAAGAGACAACTTTGGAGAAAAAATTTATCCAGAGGAACCATCTGAAAATCCAGATGCCCCATGGGACCCATGGAGGGGTGGAAAAAAGAATAGAGATATGTAATGTTTGAAATATTAGGGGTACTATTAATAATATTTCTTGTGTATCATGTAATAAAAGATGGTGGTCCAACATATACTTATTGGACTGCTTATGATCCTGGTGAGATTAAATGGCCCAAACTATGGAAAAGAAAGAAGAAAAAGTGAAGGTAGGTATAACAGGTCACTCAAATGGAATAGGTAAAGCGTTTGCTGAACTACTTGATGACAAAGGTATTGAGTGGATTGGGTTTGATCTTACTAATGGTTATGATATTGAAACAGAGAGTGGACAACGAGATATAGTTGACCAGTTGCATGATTGCGACGTGTTCTTTAATAATGCATATAGTTATAATGGTTATGGAGAATGCCAAATACAACTATTGTATAAAGTATGGAGACAATGGAGAACACATAATAAAAGAATAGTTGTTATGAGTTCTATAGGTGGTGATATTCATAAGGAAGTAGATGAAGTACATCCATGGGAAGAAGGTACAGGTTATCTTGGTTATGACTCATTCAAAGCTGGTTTAGATCATGCATGTAAACAATTAAATATGTTACCGTATTGGAAACTTGGATACAAATGTAAGATAATAAACATAAGACCTGGTCAAGTAGATACAGCACTTGCATTAGACTCACATCCAACTATGGATCCTAATTCAAATAAATTAAAAGGTCACCAACATGCATCTAATTTTACTACTAGAAAAATGGATCCTAAGTATATTGCCAACACAATAATGTGGACATTAGAACAACCCGAACATATTCTTGAAATAACAATTGCGGATAGTCAAATTGCCAACAGTGAATAAAATAGCTATAACCGGTCACACTAGTGGATTAGGTTTAGCACTTACAAAATATTGTGACAATAAAAATATTAAATGGGTTGGCTTTTCAAGAACCAATGGTGAAAATATTGGTGACAAAAAATTTTATGAACGTCTTCCAAAAGCAATTGAAGATTGTGATGTGTTTATTAATAATGCACCGGGGAACCATTTTCAGATTGTTTTGTTGTATGAAGTGTGGAAGCTTTGGCAACAACTTGATAAACATATTATTTGTATTAGTTCAACTAGTCAAGAATATATACATAAAAATCAAGTGTATCCTTATGATGCATACAAACAAGGTTTGGATTATGGTTGTGCACAGTTACAATACATTAGTGGAAGTAAATGTAAAGTAACTAATATTAAACCAGGTTGGATTGATACACCTATGGTAGTTGATTATCATAACCGACATCCTTATCTTGTAAAACCAGACCATCTAATGGATCCTGATTATGTGGCTGAAGTAGTAATGTGGACATTAGAACAACCTGAACATATAGAATCATTAACAATCACCGCGAGACGTAATGCTAACAGTAAGTAAAGTAAATGATGTATATTTGAGAATAGATTGCGACCCTGGTACAAGTCAGGAGCTTAGTGATTATTTTACTTTTACAGTACCAGGTGCTAGGTTTATGCCTCAAGTTCAAAATAGATTCTGGGATGGTAAGATTCGTTTGTTTAATCAAATGACTAAACAAATATACTTTGGTCTTTATCCTAAGATAGAAGAGTTCTGTAACCAGAGACAATACACATTAGACATAAAAGAAGATAGAGCTTTCTTTCAGAATGAATTCTCATTGAAAGAAGTAGATGACCTTGCCAAGTCTGTAAAATTACCTAAGAAGTTTTCAGTAAGAGATTATCAAAAGAGAGCTGTTGCTCATGCAATAAGAAATAAAAGATGTTTGCTTTTATCACCAACAGCTTCTGGTAAGTCATTAATAATATATTTGTTAAGTAGATACTATCCAGCTAACAAACTTATCATAGTACCTACAACAGCATTAGTACATCAGATGGCTTCAGACTTTGAGGACTATGGTTATGAAGGTAAGGTACATAAGATAACAGCTGGAGAAGATAAAGATTCATTTAGTGAGATTACTGTTACTACATGGCAGTCAATATATAAGATGCCAAAGAAATGGTTTAGTAGATTCAAAGTAGTTATAGGTGATGAGGCTCATTTGTTTAAAGCAAAGTCTTTAACAAGTATAATGTCAAAGTTAGTAGAGTGTCCATGGAGATTTGGTTTCACTGGAACATTAGATGGTACTGTAACACATAAGTTAGTATTAGAAGGTTTGTTTGGTCCTGTTGAAAAAGTAACATCTACAGCAGAATTAATAAAGCAAGACCATCTATCTAAGTTTAAGATAAATATTATTACACTGAAGTATACTGATCAGAGTAAACTACTAATGAAACGAGCCAAGTATCAGGATGAGATAGACTTTATAGTTAGGAACCAAGCTCGTAATAGATTCATAAAGAACTTGTGTACCAGTTTAGAAGGTAACACATTAGCATTATTTAATTTTGTTGACAAGCATGGTAAAGTGTTGTATGATATGCTTAAAGATGAAAAGCGTTCTGTCTTTTTTGTCCATGGTGGTGTTAAAGGTCAAGAGAGAGATGATATAAGACAGATAGTAGAGAATGAGAATAATGCAATCATTGTGGCGTCGTATGGTACATTTAGTACTGGTGTTAATATTAGGAACTTACATAATATCGTGTTCGCAAGTCCAAGTAAGTCCAGAGTGCGAAACCTTCAGTCGATTGGAAGGGGGCTTAGAACAGCAAGTGGTAAAAGTGAAGCTCGATTGTTTGATCTGGTAGATGATTTAAGATACAAAGGTTGGAAGAATTATTCTATAGAACATTTTAGTGAAAGATTAAAAGTATATAATGAAGAAGAATTTCCGTATAAGATATATCAAATTGATCTAAAGGAGTAGAAATGGATTGTGCATTACTAAAATTAATGAATGGAGATGAAATTATTGCTGAAGTAATAAAGGATGAGAAAGATAGTTATACTATATCTCAACCTGTGCAAGTTCATAGAAACATATCACCAGTCAATACTGAAGTAATAAGATGTTCTTATTGGTTATTGTTTAGTGATAATACAGAAATAAAAATTGAAAAGAAAAACGTCTTAGTAATTTCTAAAGACATTAATAAAAACGTAGTTAAACATTATGATTATTTTCTCAAGAATGCTGAATATGGTGTTATAGATCAAGAAGATCGTATAGACAGAATGGATGAAATTGTTGAGAGAGCAGAAGAGGAGTACAAAAAGAGAATGTTAGATGGAGATGATGAACCAAGTCTAAAAGACTTATTATATAAAACAGCCAACACGACGATACATTAAGATGGCACATTATGTAGATAATAAATCTTTGTATGCTACTATGGTAGAGTTTAAAGTAGCATGTAAAGATGCAGAAGAGTGTGGAGAGGAGGCTCCTCCTATACCTGATATGGTTGGTGCAGCTTTGCTAAAGATAGCAAACAGATTGTCAACAAAACCTAATTTTATAAACTATACATTTAGAGAAGAGATGGTTAGTGATGGAATAGAAAATTGTATTAATTACATTGGTAACTTTGATCCAGATAAATCTAAGAATCCATTTGCCTACTTTACTCAAATAATATATTATGCATTTCTAAGAAGAATACAAAAAGAAAAGAAACAGTTATATATTAAACATAAAGCAATTGAAAACCATATGGCGTTTGATGAATGGATTGATCCTATTGATGGTACTCGTATTACAGCAGATGCTCATAACCATGAACCTACAGAGTATATGAAAGACTTTGTAAAGAGTTTTGAGACAAAAGAAAAAGAAAGTAAACAAAAGAAGAAACCACTACCAGCACGTGGTGTGGAAGCATTCTACAAAGAGAAGTAAATTATGAAAATAGTATTAGTGACTGATCTCCATTTTGGAGCTCGTAATGATAGTGTGAAAGTTGCAAAGCATCAAAAGAGATTTTATGATGAAGTATTCTTTCCATACCTCAAAGAAAATAATATCGATACAATAATAGACCTTGGCGATACTTTTGATCGTCGAAAGTATATCTCTTTTACATCATTGAAAAGTGCAACGGAGATGTTTTTCAATCCATTAAAAGAGAATAATATAACTACGCATATGATTGTTGGTAATCATGATACAGTATATAAGAACACTAATGAATTAAACTCTGTAAATTTATTACTACAAGCATATGATAACATAATAGAATATGAAAGTCCTACAGATATACAAATAGACGGATGTGATATTCTTATGTTACCTTGGATATGTAAAGATAACTATGATCAAACTATGAATATAATAGACAAGACAAAAGCTCAAGTAGTGTTCTCACACCTAGAGTTAAAAGGTTTTGAGTTTATGAGAGGTCACTTTATGCATGAAGGTATGGACCATAAAATATTTGATAAGTTTGATTTAGTATGTTCTGGACACTACCATCATAAATCTACAGAAGGTAATATAAACTACTTAGGTACACCATATGAACTTACATGGCAAGACTATCAAGATGAAAAAGGTTTCCATGTATTTGATACTGAAACAAGAGAGTTGACTAGAGTTGTAAGTCCGCTTAATATGTTTTATAAGTTATGGTATGATGATACAAATATGACATTTGAGGACATAGCTAAGATAGACTTTACACAATATAAAGATTGTTTTGTAAAAGTTATTATAACAAATAAAACTAATCCTTATTTGTTTGATAGTTATATTGAAAGATTAGATAAGAATGATTTAGCTAACTTACAAATTGTAGAAGATCATTTAAACTTAGACTTAACAGAAGATGAACACATAGTAGATGAAGCAGAAGACACTGTAACTATATTAGACAAGTATGTAGATGGTTTAGAGATTAGTTCAGATAAAGATAAAGTAAAAACATTATTAAGAAACCTATATGATGAGGCCCTTTCTATAACATGATATATTTTAAAACTATTAGATGGAAAAATTTTCTATCGTATGGTAATCATTGGACAGAGATTGAATTAGATGCAAATAAATCGTCCTTGATTATTGGTGAGAATGGTGCTGGCAAGTCAACAGTACTTGATGCACTTACATTTGTATTGTATAATAAACCTTTTAGAAAAGTTACAGTACAACAATTAATTAACTCTATTAATAACAATCACATGGAAGTAGAATGTGAGTTTGCTATTGGTCAAAACAACTATAAGATATGTAGAGGACAGAAGCCAAGAATATTTGAGGTATGGCAAAATGGTAAGTTACTAAATCAAGAAGCTCATGCAAAAGATTATCAAGAAGTACTAGAAAAAAGTATACTTAAACTTAATCACAAAAGTTTTTGCCAAGTGGTTGTGTTAGGTAGTTCTAGTTTTATTCCTTTTATGCAACTACCTACTAATCATAGAAAAGAAGTTATAGAAGACTTATTAGATATTGGTATCTTTTCTATAATGGGTTCAATACTAAAAGATAAAGCTAGTGAGAATAGAAAACAATTAGCTGAAACAAGTAATGAAATAATGTTACTTGAAGAACGTATTAAGATGCAAAAAGATTATGTTAAAAGAATAGTACAGCAAAAAGATGATCTAATAGAAGAGAAGAAGAACTCTATTGAGAAGTTAAAAAATGATAATGGTATAAAGGAATTAAATCTAAAAGATAAAGAAGATCAGTTAGCTAAGTTACGTATAGAAGTTGAAGAAGAAGAGGCTGTAAGAAAAAAATTAAATAAACTAAACAACTTAGATAGTAAGATAGGTGATAAAGTTAAACGTCTTAAAAAAGAGATAGAGTTCTTTGAGAACCATGACAACTGTCCTAAGTGTTATAGACCTTTAGATGAAGAAACTAAAACACATAACATAGAAAATAATAAAGATAGTATTGTTGAATGTGAAGATGGATTTCTAAAACTAGAAGAAGAAATAAATGCTGAACAAGCTCGTGTTAATCATATGATAGAAGTATGGAAACAAATAGATGGTGTGAATAAAGAAATCAATAACTATAAGTCTGAGTTAAATGCTAATCAATCTGTTATAGACTCTATGCAAAAAGATATAGACAAAGAAGTTAAACAAGATGTTAATATTGAAAAAGTTAAGATCAATGAGATGAATGAAGAGATGAGAGAGATTCAGAATATTAAGAAGGATCAATCTGATGAACAAGAGATCATAACTGTAGCTACTAATCTATTAAGAGACACTGGTATCAAATCTAGAATTATCAAACAATACATTCCAGTTATTAATAAACTGGTTAATAAGTACTTGGCAGCTATGGACTTCTTTGTACAGTTTGATTTAGATGAAAACTTTAATGAAGTAATTAAGTCAAGATGGAGAGATGAGTTTAACTATCATTCATTTAGTGAAGGTGAAAAGATGAGAATAGATTTATCTTTATTGTTTACTTGGAGAGCTATTGCTAAGTTAAAAAATAGTGCAAGTACAAATTTATTAATTATGGATGAAGTATTTGATAGTAGTTTAGATACACAAGGTACAGATGAGTTCTTAAAGATAATAAATGACTTGACTGCAGACTCAAACATCTTTATAATAAGTCATAAAACAGATCAATTAGTAGATAAGTTTAATAGTGTAATCCGTTTTGAAAAACATCAGAACTTTAGTAGGGTAGCAGCATAATGGAAAAGAAAATACCAACAGACTTTACATCTATGGGTAAGAAGATAAAAGAAACTTTAGATGGTAGAGTAGATAATATAGGCCTAGTTGAAGATGGTATTGAGATAGAAGATACAGATATAAAGCTAGGGATGAAAGATGATTACTTATGGGATGAAGTTCCAAGATTTGATTTCAATAATCCTCCTGTAGATCCAGAAAAGTTTTCTATGGCTATGGTAACATATATGAGAGAGCATAGTGGTATAGGTTTAGCTGCTAATCAAGTTGGTTATAATTTTAGTATGTTTGTTACAGAAGGTGAGCCAGCTTTTGCTGTATTCAATCCAACAATAACATTTAGAAGTCCCAATGATGTATTGTTAGAAGAAGGTTGTTTATCATACCCAGATCTAATACTAAAGATAAATCGTCCAGCATCTATTCGTGTTAGATTCCAAGATCCATTTGGCAATTGGATAACAAGACAATTTGCAGGTATGTCAGCAAGAGTGTTCTTACATGAGTATGATCATCTTTTAGGTGTTGACTTCACTGATAAAGTAAGTAAACTAAAGTTAGATATGGCTCAAAGAAAGCTCAAAAAAAGAAAAGGTAAAAAGAATGCAGACGTCTGAAATAATTGATAGAGTGTATCGAGTTCTACATAATGAACTTGATATAGAAGGTACTACAATAACTCCTAATATGCATCTGATGAATGACTTAGGTGCTGATAGTTTAGGTGGTGTTGAAATAATAATGTGTATGGAAGATGAGTTTGGTATTACAATACCTGATGAAAAGATAGATCAAATAATTTATGTTGAAGATATAGTTAAAACAGTAGGAGAATTGGTTGGCTGATAAACAATATTTGTACAGTGAAATATTTCACTCAGCTCAAGGTGAAGGTTTATATACAGGTACTCCTGGACCTTGGCTAAGATATTTTATGTGTAACTTACAGTGTAATGGATTTGGTCAGAAAGATCCTACTGATGAAAGTACATATGTATTACCTTATAAAGAATTAGATACAAGTAAGTATGATAAGCTAGAAGACTTACCTGTATTTGAATATGGTTGTGATAGTAGTTACTCTTGGTCAGCTAAGTATAAAAAGTTACAACGTAAAGGTACAGCAAGAGAGATTACAAATAGAATATATGACAGTATGAAGAATGAGTTTAATCCTGATGGTATGTTTATACATCCAGGTAAAGGAGCATATTGGCAACACTTACATATAACTGGTGGTGAACCTTTAATGCCTCATGCTCAAGAATGTACTGTTCAGATAATACAATGTATGATGAATGATGCTAATGTACCAGCTAGTATAACTTTCGAAACTAATGGTACACAAAAATTATCAGAGCCTTTTATAGAACAGATAAGTAATTATGGATGTCCTGTACATTGGTCTATAAGTCCTAAGTTATGGAACACTGCTGGTGAGAAATCTGATAAAGCATTTCAACCTCACTTAATTAAAGAGATGCAGGATGTATCACCACATGGAATGATAAAGTTTGTTTGTAATGGTACAGATGATACATGGAATGAAATAGATGAGAAGGTAAATGCACTAAGAGATTTTGGTGTACAGTTTCCTATATCTATTATGGCTGTAGGAGCTACTGTAGAAGGACAGAACAAAGTTGCTAGTCAAGTATATTCTGAAGCAGTAGATAGAGGATATCATATATCTGCTAGAGTACATACTTATATCTGGGGCAACGTGATAGGAGTTTCATATGGGATTTCATAATTTATATTCACTAAATGTTTTTAGAGCAAGACTTGAAGGTGTTGATAATGAGACATTAGTAAAGTTATGTTTAGATAATGCAAATGATATATCAAAAAGAAAAAGTACTAACCCTGCAGCAACAGGCTATGAGGACTCACCATTGGATGCTGGTCATCCTGTAGTAAAAGGATTACGTGATGCTATCAAAAGAACAATACATACAGAGATAGAACCAACAGCACAAGAAGGTGAGATATGGGCTCATGTATTAAGACCAGGAGAGTCTACACAAATACATAGTCATAAGAATAAAAAAGATTGGGATCACTTAGGTTTGTCTTGGGTTTACTATCCTCAGATGGTAGATAGAACTAAAGGAGACATGGGTGGTAAGATAGTTTTCCAAACCCACATTGGAGCAATTAAAACTATTAGTAGAGACTTTTCACCAAGCGTAGGAGATTTTATAATCTTTCCGTCTTGGTTAAATCATTTTACTACAAGACATGTAGGTGATAGTATACGTATTTCAATTTCTGGTAATTATAATTATAGAGATGAAGACATGTATAATAAAGTGGCACATGATCCTAATACAGGGATCAAAAAATTAACTGGATTTAATTAAATGGCAAAATATATTTCAACAAAAACTTATAAACATCTTGGACCGGTAGCATATAGACAATGGAGAGCAGACTCTCATTGTAATCTTATTCATGGTTATGCTTTATCGTTTCATTTTGAATTTGAAGCTGATACTTTAGATGCTCGTAATTGGGTTATGGACTTTGGTGGTCTTAGACCTTTGAAACAGAATCTAGAAGATTGGTTTGATCATACATTATTAGTAGCTGATGATGACCCACAGAGAGATGAACTTATAGCTCTTGGTAAATCTGGGCTAGCTAAAATAACTGAGGTAGAAAAAACTGGTTGTGAAGGTTTAGCTACGTGGTTATATGAATACATTAATACTATATTCTTACCAAACTATGGTAAGGAAGAAGCAGCACGTATCTGGTGTTGTAAAGTAGAAGTGAGAGAAACAGATAGTAACATGGCTATGAAAGTGGGGCACAGAGAAGATGGGGAATTCAAATGAAACATATGATTATAGTTATAAGAAGTTTACAAACGACGTAGTAAAAATTTGTGAGTGGCTTAAGCCACAACGTACAGGATATACACCTTATGGTGTTGATCCTTGGGAACCAGATTTAATAGTATCTATTAATAGAGGTGGTTTGATTGCCGGTGTATATATATCACATGCATTAAACTTACCTCATTATCCATTACACTATCAAACAAGAGATGGTAATAATGAGATGCTATTTCATAAACCAGAAGGTTTTGATCAAAGTAAAAACATTATGTTAGTTGATGATATAAATGACTCTGGTAAAACATTTAAAGAAGTAGTAGCAGCTTGGGATTGCTGTAATTTAGGACCGTCACCTGTAACAAGAAGAGTGAAAACTGTATCATTAATATCAAGATATAATTCTGAATATAATGTTGACTTTAGTTGCAGAACATTGGATAACGATAACTGGGTAGTCTTTCCTTGGGAAAGAGTATATAACGAGAAGGATAATTGCTGATGGCATTACAAATAGAAAAGACCGATAGTACTTTAGGTTGGGAAGTACATGATCATTTAAGGTCTATAGGTATTGAAACACCTATGACTCCTAACACGACTGATATGATGGATAAGCAAAAGCTATCTATAATAGAAGAACATTTTGAAAAGATAATGGAAGTATTAGGTCTTGACCTAATGGATGACTCTATGCAAGATACACCTAGACGGATGGCTAAGATGTATTTAAATGAATTGTTTTGGGGATTAGATCATAAGAACTTTCCTAAGTGTACAGCAATAAAAAATAAAATGTCTGGAGTTAATACAGGACACTCATTTGTATTAGAGAAAGGTATTACTGTTAACTCTGTATGTGAGCATCACTTTGTTCCTATCTATGGTAGAGCTACTGTAGCTTATGTTCCTAGTGGTAAAGTTTTAGGTCTATCTAAGTTAAATAGAATTGTGGAATACTTTAGTAGAAGACCTCAAGTACAAGAAAGATTAACAGAACAGATTAGAGCTGCATTATCATATGTTGTTGAGACACCTGATGTAGCTGTGTATATGGATGCAGAACACTTCTGTGTAAAAACTAGAGGTGTACAGGATGAAAATAGTTCTACAGTAACTTTATCTGTAGGTGGTATATTTGCAGAAGATTCATCTGATACTAGAAGAGAGTTTTTAAACCTAGCTAGGATGCCTACTTAATGCCATTTGATAATCCTAAAGTAAAAAATGAAACAGGTAACAAACAAATATTTGTTACTTGGCAGAAGGAAGGTATACATCAGTATCCTGGTGCACCAGAAGGTGTAGAGTTTTTACAATATCCTCATAGACATATGTTTCACTTTAGAGTAGAGATTGATGTATTTCATAATGATAGAGATATAGAATTTATATTATTGAAAAGAGAACTAGAAGGTCTTTATGATGATGGAACTTTAGAACTTGATCATAAGTCATGTGAGATGATGGCTGATGATTTATCTGAATACATTTATGATACTTACCCTGGTCGTAACTTTCAGATAACTGTTAGTGAAGATGGAGAGAATGGAGCAATCTGTACTTATCCTGTAAAAGATAGTAATGTAATAGTAGGAGAAATTCATTGATAGACTTTTGTCATATAATGCCAACAGCATTTTTGAATACATATGCAAACAAATATAACACTCAATTAATATTGGCACACTTAGTTGAAGAAGATGAACAATATGCTAACTTCTTTGCAAAGTATGATAGAACAAAGATTATGGATAACAGTGCATTTGAAATGTTTAAAACTGGACAACCTATGTATCCAGCTAATAAGTTAATTGAGATGGGACATAAAGTTAATGCAGACTATATTGTATTGTCAGATTATCCTAATGAGAGACCATCTAAAACTATAGAAGCTGCTGAGTTTCTAGCTCCTAAGTTCAAGGAAGCAGGCTTTGGTACATTCTTCTGTCCTCAATCTAAGATAGGAGATCTTGAAGGACTTGTATCTGCTTTTGCTTGGGCAGCTAATAGTCATCATGTAGACTACATTGGTTTTAGTATATTGAATATACCTAATGCTTATGGTGTAGAAAAAAATAATAAATTACAAAGATATCTTTCGAGATTGAAGTTCGTACAGGAACTAGATAAGAGAGGTATACTTCAACAGATTGTAGATAATGGAAAGAAGATTCATTTTCTAGGAATGGTAGATGGTCCAAATGAAATCGAGCTTATGGGATATAATGGCTACGACGAGTGTATTGATACTTGGGATAGTAGTGCTGCTGTGTGGTATGGTCTTAATGGTATCAAGTTTGATAATAGCCCAACTGGTGCAGTTAATGGTAAATTTGAAAAAGAAGTTGACTTTAATGAAAAGCAAGGTGACAATACGTCGGTAAGATATAACCTAGCTTATATTGATAAATTATGTGGAGGTGAAGATGCTAAAGAATATAGGTCTAACGACTAATATATCTAAGCTACCAGAAGAGAACATACAACCTAATGCTGTAGACTTATGTATTGATAAGGTATGGGAAATAGGTGATGAAGAGTTCTATATTGGTATAGATAAAAAACAACATAGAAAAAATACAAAAGAAATCTTTCCGGATAGTACAGGAGAGTGGTTATTAGAAGAAGGTAAGAAGTATCAATTTGATACATCTCACTTTGTAAATATACCTGAAGGCTTTGCTGGATGGCTAATACCTAGATCAACTCTAAACCGTAATGGTATAACAATCACATCAGGATTATATGATAGTGGCTTCCAAAATTATGTTGGAGGTGTAATGCATGTTGGCTGTGGTAATGCAAGAGTACAGAAAGGTGCTCGTGTAGCTCAGTTTATATACATTGAAGCTGAAACAGATAGTATGTATGATGGTGATTACAATGCGGTTTAATGAAGATAAGTTTATAAAAGAAGTAGAAAAGTATATCAAAAGTACTTACGATCAACATTATGTTGGTAAGAAGGAAGTACAGACTATTGATGTATGGGAGACGTTAGGTAGTATTGATACAACGTGTAGAGATACTGCTATAAAATATTTGATGAGGTATGGTAAGAAGGGTGGCTATAATAGAAAAGATCTATTGAAGGCTGTTCATTATATTGTACTGTTAGCACATTTTACTGAAGGAGATAGTAATGGAAATTAAGATTGAGATTGACGAACTAAAGAAGAGAAAACTATTTGTAGCTACTCCAATGTATGGTGGACAGTGTCATGGTATGTATACTAGAAGTACTAATGACTTATCTGCATTGTGTATGCATTATGGAATAGAAGTTAAGTTTTATTATTTGTTTAATGAAAGTTTAATTACAAGAGCTCGTAACTATTGTTGTGATGAGTTTATGAGAAGTGATTGTACACATATGATATTCATTGATAGTGATATTGGTTTTGATGCAAGAGATGTATTGTCTATGATGGCATTGATGAACCATGAAGAAGATCCACAGAAGTATGATATATTATGTGCACCTTATCCTAAGAAATGTATTGCTTGGGAAAAAATTAAAGCTGCTGTAGATCAAGGTAAAGCTGATGAAGATCCTAACCACTTAGATAACTATGTTGGTGACTATGTATTTAATCCTGTACCAGGTACAGATAGAATACAATTAGATGAACCAGCTGAAGTGTTAGAAGGTGGTACTGGATTTATGATGTTTACTAAGAAAGGCCTACAAAAATATAAAGATGCTTATTGGGAAGATAGTGAAGATAGTCCTAATGGATTTAGATATAGACCTGACCATGTAAGAACAAAAGAGTTTGATGGTAGTACAGAAATAATGATGTACTTCCAAGCATTGATTGATCCTGTATCAAGAAGATACTTATCAGAAGATTATATGTTCTGTCAGTGGGCTCGTAAGATAGGTCTAAAGATATGGTTATGTCCTTGGATGAAATTACAGCATGTAGGTACTCATGTGTTTGGTGGATCGCTAACTGACTTAGCTCAGATACAAGCAAGTGCTACAGCTGATGCCGGTAAGGTTGGTAAGAATAGTGGTAAGAACCAGGTCAAAGGTCCTTTAGAAGATTCTAAAGCTACTATGAAAGATACAGGTGCAGTACCTAATAGAGTAGAAGGTACATTTGAAGATGATACAGCTAAGAAGTTAGCTGCTAAGAAAGCGAGACAAAATGCAAATAAGTAATCAAACAATACAGATACTAAAAAACTTTGCTATGATTAATCCTTCTATAGCATTTGAGCCTGGTGAAACATTACAGACTATAGCAACATCTAAATCTATAATGGCTAAAGCTAAGATATCAGAAAGCCTTACAACATCAGGAGCTATCTATGATCTTAGTAGATTCTTAGGTGTAGTAAGTTTATTTGAGAAACCTGATTTTAATTTTACTGAACGTCAAGTTGTTGTAAGTGGTGGAAGGTCTTCTGTTAATTATACATTTGCAGACTCATCTATGATTACAACACCACCTAAAGATAAACAGATTACTATTGATAATCCTGATGTGGATATTAATATACCTGGAGATAAAATACAGTCTGTATTAAAAGCAGCTGCTGTATTACAATTACCAGAAGTGTCTGTTATGTGTGATGGATCTCAAGTATATCTTCAAGCATTAGATAGTAAGAATCCATCTACTGATGACTATAAAGAAGAATTAGATTTAACTAATGATACAAAGTTTAATTTTATCTTTAAGACTGAAAACTTTAAAATGATGCAATTTGATTATAATGTGAAACTAACTAGCAGAGGCATAGCTCAATTTACTTCTACATCTTCTGATATGGAATTATACTATTGGGTAGCTGTTGAAGCTAATTCAACATATGGATAGATTATGAGAGAGGAATATCTTTGGGTAGAGTCTTGGAGACCTAAGAAGGTTGATGAGGCTATACTACCAAAAGCCTTACAGGCTACATTCCAAGAGTTTGTAGACCAAAAAAATATACCTAATCTAATATTAGCTGGTGGACCAGGTGTAGGTAAGACTACCATAGCCAAAGCTATGTTAGAGCAATTAGACTGCGATTATATTGTAATAAACGGTAGTTTATCCGGTAACATAGATACACTACGTAATGAGATAATGCAGTTTGCATCTTCCGTTAGTTTATCTGGTGGAAGAAAATATGTTATATTAGATGAAGCAGATTATCTAAATCCTAATAGTACACAACCAGCTCTTAGAAACTTTATGGAAGAGTATTCTAAGAACTGTGGTTTCATTCTTACTTGTAATTTTAAGAATAGAATTATACAACCACTACACTCTCGTTGTAGTGTAATAGATTTTAAGATCAATGGTGATGCTCCACAATTAGCATCTAAGTTTTTTAAACGAGTTGAACATATACTGACTACAGAGAATATTACTTATGATAAAAAAGTTGTAGTAGAACTTATAACAAAGTTCTTTCCGGACTATAGAAGAGTACTAAATGAATTACAAAGATATAGTGCATCTGGAACAATTGATAGTGGTATACTAACTAATCTATCAGATGAGAATTTTAAAACACTTATCAAACATTTAAAGAATAAAAATTTTACAGACATGAGAAAATGGGTTGCAAGTAACTTAGATAATGAACCTGTTGTATTGTTTAGAAACATATATGACAATGCATCTCATGTAATGAATAAAAGTTCTATCCCTCAACTAGTTCTAATTATAGCTGATTATCAATATAAAAGTGCCTTTGTAGCTGACCAAGAAATAAATATGGTTGCATGTTTAACACAACTAATGGCAGAATGCGAATGGGTATAAAAAAAGTTGCTGTAGTAGGTAATGGTATTGCTGGTATAACAACTGCATACTTTCTTGCTAAGAGAGGTATTGAAGTTGATATCTATGATCAAAATAAAGACGTAGCACATCCACCTGCATGCAGTTATCAAAATGGTGGACAACTATCTGTAAGTAATTCTGAAGTATGGAATACTTGGGAAAATATCTTTCGTGGTATAGGCTGGCTATTTAAAAAAGATGCTCCCCTTGCATTAAGACCTGACGTTATT